>OIZV01000226.1_pt1 | contig 35112 bp, 55 predicted proteins | sample 1588681 | NCBI WGS metagenome assembly OIZV01 (sample SAMN03283281) | human gut metagenome | biome: human-associated habitat; material: feces | host: Homo sapiens | place: Peru | collected 2012 | reverse complement strand
TACAGCTTGTCAGGGATTTTCATGGTTTGCTCCTTTCTGTGCCCGATTCGGGCACAATCCACATTTATTTGTTGGTGATATGCTCCAAATCTTCAATACGATGATTTGCGACCTTGATCTGCTCCTTAATAACAGATTGTTCTGTTTCTAAGTTATAGGTTCGCTCAATAACAGAATTGTGTTTGTTTACTTTCGATTCAAGCTGCTCCAAGCGATATGCAATAAGGGCGGTGTTTTTTTTGTTTGCCCAATACGACCCCGCCAAAGTCCCCATGAGGGAGATAACTGCAACAATAATAGTTTCGCTCATGTAATTACTCCTTGTTCGCCCAATATTTTTTCATGGACTCGCTTCTCTTTTTGTTGGATTTGGCAGAGACGAGTTTCGGACTATTGCAAGATTCCACTTTTTCACTGAGTCGGGCGCCATCCCACGCATAAAGCCATATATACCCTCCCGCTGTGAGCTGGTTAAAAGTGCAGCATTTTACAATTCCTGTATAATTTACACCGGTCTTTCGTTGCGCCTCAGTTGTTGCCTTATATTCGGCCACAAACTTCCCGTCTTTTGTAAATTGTTTTACGGGTCTCGCTTTTGCGCTGTTGCCGCCAATGTTTATACTTACATTTTTACCCATCATTGAAACTGATTTTTTTCGGCGTGTTTCTTCACTTACCTTTACGCCGGTTCCGCCGTGCTCGCCACCGGAAGATTGGTTATACCCATAATCCGGTGCATTGCTTTTGTGCAAACTTATAAGAGCAATTTCTTGTCTGCAAGCTTCGTCTTTTGTTAGGAAGCAATCTATAATTTCGTGCCTTACATTGTCCCATCCATATTTTTTTAGTGCTCTTGTAAAAATTTTGTTGTCAGAATATCCCTTCCCGTTTTTCCATCTGACGCACGGATACTGAGATGTAATCCCAAAATAAGCTTTCCCGTTTGGGAATATGTGCTTGTACACCCAAAACCTGTGCTCCCGCACCTCCCGGGTCAGCTCCTCCAGCTTGGTATCTGTGACGGCTTGCCGCTTGTCCAGCTTGGCTGCCACGTCTCGAGCGGTTTTGCTGCTGGTAATAAGTACCCCCAACAGCGACAGGCCGCCGGTAATCAGCGCCACGATGATTGCTTCGGTCATTTGTCATCCTTTCCTGCCGCCAGCAGAGCGGCAATCACAAATCCTATACACGATGATGCAGGGACAATGAGAAGTAGCCATAACGGATTCATGTAACACACCCTTTCAGCTCGCGATCCATATTCCGGCGATGTAGATGTCGTACCCTGCAGGTATGTCCTCCTTGGGCCGGATCTGTATGGTGCCGGACGTCCTCAATCGCACATCCATGTTTTTAAGGCTGTACACGCTTAGGGCATAGGTCGATGTCGGGAGATGGTCGCCTATGCTGGCCACGTCATACGTTGTCCCTGCAGGCATTGCCACATTCGTCTCCCCAGACACCCGCAGGATGCCCATACTCAAAGCCGAGATATGCCTGGCCGTACCGCTGAAATTCTTCAGATATGACCCGGACGCACTGATCGTAATGCCAGCCGGGGTAAAGCCCAGCAGCTGCAGCGTCCCCGATGCATCATCGTAGCGGATCACGCTGCGTTTGTTCTGTGCATCGTACACGCCCCAGGCCGCAGCGGATTCCCCGTTGCCGCCGTAAATAGCCGTGTTGTGCGGATTTGCGGCGCCCTCTGTTGTCTGAAACCAGATATCCTTTTCTGGATCGGATTTTTTGTATCCGCCCATGTAGATCATACGATCCGCATAGATAGATTTGTCAAAATAGGCATCAAGCCCCACCTGTAATGCTTTGGTTTTATCGTCATCGCACAGTCGTCCAATGCCAAGGGACGATTTTGATTTTGCCAGGTGCTGCAACACAAAGGACGCCGCAATATCCCGCATGCTGGAATTGCTTGTGCTAAAAGCATCCGTAGCCACCACGCGCACCGTATAGCGCTTGTTTGTATCGGCCGGGAAAATGGTGGAAATGTCCTTGGGGTTGTAATTTCCGGCAGCCGGTGTAGCCGCCGTTGTCCATGTTTCTGCGCCGTATTCCCGGTACTGCACCTTGTAAGCAGCCGTGTTTTTGTTGGATAGCGCTGTGATGGCGGCGGTAAAGGTAACTTTGCCGTACTCTCCCGTGCGGTTCGCTGCGCCGTTTTGCGTGCAACGGGTGGCGGAGATGGACGAGATAGTGGGGACGCTGTAGGGCTTTACGGTATACTCAATTGATTTTGTAGCCGTCCGCCCACGGCTATCTGTTACGGTGCAAGTTACCCACGCACTACCCGCAAATTGCAAGAAATCTGTTGTGCCGGTTTTGGCATTTGCGGTATAAATTGTACCTGTGCCTTGTGTGCGGCCCACCTTGATGCTGTAGGCTTTGATGGTGCTGCCTTGTATACCTGTCCCGGTGATTGTAACTTTGATCTTGCTGCGCAGCTGCACAAAGTACCCGCCATAGTTGGCTTTGACGTTTGTGGGGTCACTCACGGCCACTGTCAGAGATGGCACCTCGCTTGCCGGGATCGCCAGCGTTACCGTACACTCCGAGCGGCCCACATAAGCGGTGCCGTTGTAAGTCTCACAGATGATCGTTGCCGCCAGTTTTGTGCTGTTGGGCGCGTTGGTGGCAAGGCTAACAGGCGGTGTCCAGTTATAGGTTGTCTTGCCATCGTAACCTGTAATTTTAACCGCATTTTTACTGCCGACCTTGTAATATAGTTTGTCAGTAAAGTTCGCGCTCTTGCGGTCAATTGTGATTTTAAGGGCCGTGCCGAGTGTGCCCGTGCTGGGCGCTGATACAGCAGATGCGCGTGGGATGGTGTCCAGCGTCAGCGTCTTGGTCTGCGTGATTACGCCCGCGCTGATTTCCGTGTCCATCCACGTCCGCACCTTAATGCTCCCAGTGCCATCAGCCTTGTGGCTGACGGTGAGGGTGGTGTCCAAGATGGTCTTGGTGGTATTTTGCGGCAGCGTAAACGCTACTGTGTGCTCGGTCTCTGTGCCGCCATTAATGGTGATGTAGTAATACGCCTTATCACCGGGGGCGTTGTTATAGCTGGAGCCGGTCTGCTGCGATGTCCATTTGATGCGGACTTTTGAGGTATTATTGGTTATGCTTTGGCCTATCTGCTCCAATGATAGATTTTGATATACGCTCATGGCGCTCCCTCCTTAACTGACAATCACATCGCTGTTATCGTCCGCCTGTATAACAACGTTGCCGATAATCAACACAGTGGTCTTGATTCGCTTTGTCTCCACGCCATCTGCCGTGATCTGCAATTCTGGGGTATTATTGCGGACAAACTGTAATACATCATTATCCAGCCGCAAAAGGATTTCGTTACCACTCTCTCCGATAATCAAGCCATCGTCCGTAAAGTGGAAGGCTTTGGTGATGGATTCATACTTGGCTTGCAAATCGCCGTCTACGTCATCAATGCGCTCGGTGACTTTGGTGATGTCGATGCCAAGCTGGTCAGTCAGCACGGAGAGCCTTGTGCTGACCTCCTCCTTGTAGCTGCCAAAATCCCCGGTTTCCACATAGTTTTCCAGCGCCGACAGGATGATAGAATTGACATTCTGCTGCAGGTCGGTGATCTGCTGGGTGGTGGTTTGGGTTACCTGGCCTGCAGCATCGTCCACCCGCTCGATTAACTCCGCGCGCGTGTTTTCAATGCGCTCATTTGTTTTTCGATCCGCATCAATTTGCGATCCGGTATATGTGCGGCTGGTCCCGCCCAACGTGATTTGTGTGTTGCCTGGGTCAAGGATGTCCGGAGCCAACTCCATCAGCGGATAGGACGCGCTGTAGCCGTGGGGCGTGCTCAAAAGTGCCGTCATCCTGCCCACCCGGAAATGCTGGATGCCCTCTTGCCAGCCCAAATCCACCGCCTTGCAGGTGATGGTTTCCGGCATAGACAGGCCGTTGTCAGCCAGCGCCGCTTTGGCCTTGGTTTGCAGATTTGCGGCAACGGTCACATCGTCCCACTTGATATGCCGGGTAATGCGCCCATATGTGGCCACGCCGGACTTGCTGTAGATGGTAAGTCCGGACTTAACAAGATCATCCGACAGGGCACCATCCGCCAGCGCCGCAATAGTCAGCCCGTCCTTGCCCTCTGGCAGGATAGCAGTGTAAATCTCCGTGCCGTCCGTCTCGCTGGTGAGGTCAAGGAGATTGGCGGCAAACTGCACCGCTTGTGTGTTTGTCAGCGGCAGTTTTGCATAATAATCCAGATAGTTCCCATCCGATTCATAACGGATCAGCAGATAGCCGCCAAGGGACGATTGGAACAGCTTATCGGAAATAGTAGACATCGCCGTTGCATATTCTTCAGAACTGCGGGTGATGTAATTATTTGAATCGGCCACGGTAACAACACCGGGCTTGATCTGCTGTTCCGTGGACACTTGGCTGTTGTGTTGTTCCAGAATCCAGCGGAAGAAAAAGTCAACCACATTCCCGCTGGCAGCAGCAGCTTTATAGCCCGTATCATCCGCGAAATCTTCCGGGAAGTTGAATGGGGGAATGATGCTGTCATTCAGTGCGGCCATAATGCCCTCTGTTTCGATTTTGTGCGCCCCATAGAAGTCTTTTGTATCGCTGGTGATTCTCCCCCTATATATGGGCAAAGTGCCGTCCAGCAGCTCCACAAGGCCGCTCATGCGGCGCAGATTGCTTAAATAGGGATGTTCTGCGTCCACCGTAAAGGACATTTCCCCGGCCTTGCTGACCGCCAGCTTCACAGAGGGGTCACGGACGATTAGTTTTTCATCCGCAAGGCGCGGGTCATACAGGATATAGTTTTTGTATTTGAGTTGATACATTACATGCTCGCCTCCTGGTATGTCACAGTGATGCTACCTGTGCCGCTTGCGACTTTTGCTTTCAGGGTGTTGCTTCCAGCCGCAAGACGGATAGCGGGCAGAATATGATCTCCCGCGCTGATGTTGATTGTGCTGCTGCCCCAAAGCAAGGTTGTGTCCTGGGCCACCGTGATAGTAGGGATGACAGGCCGGCGCTCGTTGGGTAGGGATAGCTGTTTGTAGGCCGTGCCAAGGTCAGAGCGGGAAACCGTGGTTTTTGCGTTCTTATATTTCCACGGGTCGCAGTCAGCCGTGACCGGGATAGTCTGCATCATTTTGACAAGCTCCACCTGCCCAACGGAGCACCGCCCACTGTAAAAATGGGCGGTGTCCTCGGGGAATGTTATTTTAACGCGCTTGCCGTGGACTTTGTTGCAGAAATCGGAAATCGTAGCAGGCCATGTCTTGCCGCTCACCGTGTCCACGCCGGTGAGCTTCAGTGTAATAGTGCGGTTCTTATAGGTGACTTCGCCGGTCAGCACCTCGGACGCATCCAGCAGGCCGTCCCGGCCCGGAACATCGATCATGTTCGTGCGAACTTCCGGCAGAGAAATAGACTTGCTTGCAAGCAGCAGGCCATATTCTGTGTAGGTGTCTTTTCCGTCAAAGCATACTTTTCCTATCATACGGCCCTTGCCCTCCTCGCATTGATTTTTGCCAGTTCTTCATCCATGCCTGGGGCAAGCAAGCCGACAACCTGGCCACTGTCCATGATGACTTTCATATTTGCCAACATAGGCAAGTACTGTTCCAGCAGCATTATAATTCTGCCGGATCCTCCGCTTGCTGCGCCGTAAGATCCACTTGCATAGTTTCCGTTGATATTTGCTCCTGCCGTAATGGATCCAGCAGAAAAACTCATGTCCCCCTCTATGTCTTTTTTCACAGATGCAAATTCATCGCTAAACCCTTCGCCAAGGCCTTCCGCCATATATCCACCGATCCCGGCAAATACCTTAGACGGGGAGTGGATGCCCAAAATGCGCTTTACGCCGCCAACAAGGCTGTTTACCTTGTCATTAAACCAGTTTTTGATGTTATCCCACATTCCGGCGATGCCGTCTTTTAACCCCTGGACAATGTTTCTGCCGATGCTGCTCCAATCGTAATTCCTAATTGTGTCAACAATAGCCGCAATCACACGCGGAACTGCCGCAATCAGTTCCGGGATTGCTCCGACAATGCCGGTAATCAGCGATACAATGATCTGCGGCGCTGCAAGGATGATCTTGTCAAGGTTGTTCACGATGCCATTGATAAACGCGACAATCAGAGTAGGCACAGCCGCCACAAGCTCCGGGATGCACTTGATAATTCCGTCAATCAGCGCAAACAGAAGATCAATTCCCATCTGGATGATGTTGGGCAGTTCAACAATGATTGCGGCAAGCAAGTTGCCGATAATTAGAGGGACTGCCGCGATAAGCTGCGGAATCGCGTCAATCAGGCCCTGCGCAAGCGTCATAATCAGCAGGATTGCCGTTTCAATGAGCTGCGTCAAAAAGTCCGGGCTTGTCAGCATTTGCACAATCGTCATGGTCACTTGCACAATGCCGTCAATGAGCGTGGGCAGGTTTTCTATCAGGCCATTCGCAAGGAAGAAAAGAATGTCGATTGCCGCCTGCGTGATGGCTGGCAAGTTGTCAATGATTCCTTGCCCTAATGCCCCAACAAGAGTTACGGCTGCCTGCAAAAGCATAGGTAAGTTCTCTGTTATGCTGGTAATGACCATCGGGATAATCGTGGTAGATGCAGATGTGACCAACTGCGAAATGCCGCCCAGGATGACACTAATGCGCGGGATAATGTTCTTGCCAACGGTAACAAGACTATCAACGAACTGCTCTGTAAGTGTCTTGAAATCGGCGTTATCGTCAGCAATGCCGGTAAGCAGGTTGCTCCATGCGGACTTCATGGATGAAACAGAGCCTTGAATGGTGGTGCTTGCTTCTTTTGCCGTAGTTCCGTATATGCCCATTTCATCTTGAACATCATGGATTGCGCTGACAATATCCGCATAGCTTTCGATGCTGTAATTCGTGTATTTACCCTGGGACGCGTTTAGCTCGTTTGCATGGTTAATAAGGCGCTGCATTTCTTCTTTTGTTCCACCATAGCCAAGCTTCAGGTTATCAAGCATGGTATAGTTCTGCTTTGCAAACCCCTGATAGGCGTTCTGGATAGATGCCATATCCGTGCCCATTTTATTTGCATTGTCAGCCATATCCGTGATTGCAACATTAGCCATGTCTGCCGCCGCTTCTGTATCACCGCCAAGCGATTGCAGCAAGGACGCAGAAAAACTTGTAACTGTGTCCATATATTCGTTAGCGGATAGTCCAGCAGTCTTATATGCATTTGCTGCATATTCTTGGACTTTTGCAGAGCTATCCTTGAATAGCGTATCAACGCCACCGACCAGCTGTTCATACTCAGCATAGTTGTTAAGCGCGTTTTTCGTAAGCACGGCAATGCCGGTAGCAGCCGCGCTTACAGCTGCTGCACCGACTTTAGCCGCAGTGGCAAGCCCATTTTTGAATTTTCCTGATAATGTCTCTACATTTTCGCTTGCCTCGTCTTGCACAGATATTTTCACAAACAGATCAAGAAGATTCATGCGTTCACCTCGCTCTCTTTGTAAATTCTGAAAATTATTCGTGACATTCCATTGATAGTATGGTATGATATCGGCAAGGAGGGATTATTTATGATAAGTTTTAACAAAGATTCTGCGTGGGACTTAAAGCCGATTCCCGTTTCCGATGTGCGTGGTGAAGTGAATGGCTTGTTGATTGACGGGGAAGAAATCGCTGCCGCATTTAAGACCGTACGCGACCAGCTGATTTTTACTAACAAGCGAGTCATATCGGTTGATGTACAGGGGATTACAGGAAAGCGCAAGTCCTTCAGCTCTATGCCCTATTCGAAAGTGCAGTTTTTCTCCGTGCAAACCCCAGGCTTTGCCGAAATCATCCCGGATAGCGAACTTGTTCTGACATTCTCCAATGGGTATGTCGCAAAGTTCGAGTTTAAGGGAGGCACAGACATCGGGAAAATCGGAAGAATGATTTCTGATTATGTCCTCAAGTAACGCATATTCGCCCGCCGCCCCTTCACGGGGCGGCTTTTTTAACTTGTAACCCGCAACGATTGACAATATCGCTGGTGATTTCTTCACATGAGCGATTGTCTTTTTTGCTCACATCTATAATTTCAATGTATCGCTTATCGATTGAAACGCCCGCACATCGCTCGCATATTGCTTTAAGCAGGTCAGCAGAATAAATTCGATATGCTTTTTCTTCTGCATCCTGCTTATACCGCGCTACACAGTATGACAGGAATGGCTTTACTCTTTGGCTTCCCCGGTATTCTCCTGCACAGAGCCGGACGGCGTTTCTGCCGTCTCGGTCTGCGCAGATGTAAAAAGGTCCGTAAAGGCATCGTCCGTCATAAGCTCAGTAACATCAACCAGCAACTTGGCAAGCGTCAGCCCAGCGGCATATTTTTTTGCAGGCACGCCTTCCACAGCCGCCAAAATTGCGATCAGATCTTTCTTGTGTCCACGCAAAAGCAGCGGAGCAGATTTCTTAACCCTTGCCAATACAAAGTCCTTTGCATTTACGCCATCCGGGAGCTTCTTGCGCTGAAACAACGCTGCGGCTTCTTTGTCCTCGGCTATGTTGGCAATAGGATCGATAATGTCTGCGATAACATCAAACACTCGCTCCCCCTTAATTTTTGACAGTTTCATGGTGTTACGCCTCCGCCGTACCGGCCTTGATGTAGATTTCAAATGGCACAGTGTCCTGTGCGCTCATGGAGTAGTGAGCGGTGTACTCAAAAGCGAACTGCCCCTTCGCTTTGTCAGCTGTTTTCATTTGGAATCCACCCGTAGAAAGCGCATTCAGCAGATGGATGGCGATAAAGCCTCCATTTGTTTCCCCGTTCATATCGGAGTAGTCCCCCACAATCCAAAGGTCATCAAAGTCGGAATCCTTGAGATCGTTTCTCGGTGTGATCTTGGTGGCGTCTGCCGTTCCGATATCCGCCGCCCCGCATAGGCTCTTAGCAATTGCAGTATCTGCATTTACAAATGTACCGCTGGCTTTTGCCTCCCAGCTGTCCACCATTTTCAGCTCCTTGGTATTCTTGGGGCAGTTGTCGATGTCCTCTCCATAGTCCTTATAGGTGGGCGTTGCGGTAAAGCTAATGCCGCCGGTCGTCGCGCCAATCTGCCCCGATTCCCCGATGGCGCCGGTTGCGGGGGTAAAATCGGTAGTCAGAATACCGGCGTTGATCTGGAGCTTCTGAAATGCATCGGAGGGAATTTTTGTGAATTTCATATTTTCTTCCTTTCATCAGTTTTGCGATAGGTATTCCACCGTGATGTTGAGATACCTTCGCTTGATGTTTTTATCGCTTTCGTCCGCGATGTTCTGACACCACGGGGAGCCACGCTTGATCCACATTGCTCCGCCGTCATAGGCGACCATACAGCCGCCCATGCCGATTGCGTCGCTGATTTCTTGTGCCTTTGCGTTGGGTTTCGCTTCGCTCTCGGTGTAATACCAGAGGTTGACCGTAAGCGCGGTCTCGCCGCTCTCCCATGATCCTGTGATAAGCTCATAGGTCAGCCACGGGAAGGTCGCGTCCTCCGGCACATTCGAGGTCGGATACGACGGGAGGAATTGGGAAAACCACGCATGGAGCGCCTTGTCCTTTGTCATTTCGGCAGCTCCTTTCGCTCCGCGGTGAAGAATTTCAGTGCCTTAATGATTGCGCCCGCAGACCTCGGCGCGGCCTTTTCCTCGGGATTTGAGGTCACGCGATAGGTAATTCCCGTTTCCGTATCGCGGAAATAATCGTTGTACTCGATGGGAACGCTCTGATTGACCAGTGCGGAATATACCGAGGTAACGCCGTCCTTTTCCGCCCTGCGCGCTTCCATCGAGGTGTCGAGTGCCTGATAGTTGAGAAATTCCGCACCCTCTTCCCACGCAGTGATGTAGCCGCCCGCGCCGTCAGGCGTGCGCTTTTTCTCCATCAGAATGCACTTGTGGGCAAAATCGTCCAGTAAAGTCACGGTTCCACCCCCTTGAGCTTGCGCCAGTCATTTAATCGGCCTTTAAAAGCGCCCTGCCAGCCCGTCCCAGCGCTCGTGTCGGCATTTCCGCCGCTCGCCTTAGTGTAACTGTACCCGCCGAAGCTTTCGCTCGTGTACGGGCTTAAAACGGCTTCACCGTTCTTTTCTTCCCACGCGGCGATATCTTCGGCAAGTGCAACTACAGCCTTTGGCACCGCCAGTGCCCACACCATCCCTGTAAACGTTTCATCCGTCAGGTCGACCTCCGGATATTGATGCAGACCGTCATTAAACACAGAGCCGCAGATACGGAAATATTGATTGGTCAGAAGAAAAGGCAGCGCAATGCTGCCATTCTCCACGGTGAACGTGCCCTCGTGAATCTCCACAAGGAACCAGTTGTTCAAGTGCCGTAAGACTTGTTCAAGCATCACGCTGCCCTCCTATTTAGCCCGCGCCGGCCACCGAAACGGTAGCCACGGCAATGCCGTCCAGATACTCAGCCCACAGCTTCATGCCCATGATGGCGTACATATCGCCGGTGGCTCGGCTGTAATCGCCGTCGACATGGACGCCGATCAGGTTGGTCTCGCCCTTCACGGTGTAATTCAGCCCCAGCTTGGCAAAGTCGCTGTCGCTCGGGTCCACATAGTACAGGTCGATGTTTTCCACGGGCAGAGCAATCACCTTCTGGGAGGCGATGTACTTCTCGGGCAGCAGGAACAGGGTGCGGTAGCCCATGAAGTTCTCCACGTAGTTGATTCCGAACATCGTCTGCACGGTGATCTCCTTGTCGCCCAGGTAATCGTAAGCGTCGATGATGTTGGCGAAGCCCACCACCTCGGTTACGTCCTTATCCAGACCGGCAAACTTGTCCAGCACTTTGCCCTTTGCCATCGCAAGAGCGCGCTGCCAGGTCTTTTCCGTTACCTTGAGCGTGCCGGTGCCGAGGAAGGTGTAGAAGTCAGTCAAAACCTTGTTTTGCAGGGCCACGAGGAAAGCCTCGTCGGTCTTCTCCACGGCAACGTCAGCGCCGTACTTTGCCACGCTCTCGATAGTCACGCTCTTGGCATACTTGGAAATGTCGATATCGCCGTAGGCAACAGGCTCCACCTTCATCTTGGTGAAGGGGATCTCGTCACCCTCAGCCACAGTGCCGCCCTTGAGACCGCCGTCCACGCTGGCCTTGTAGGAAACCAGCTTCGTGCCGGGGGCCTTGCGAATGGGACGCATAATGCCCATGATGTTACGCAGTGCGTCCCAGTTATCGGCGAAGCGGGACACGAAATCCACCTCACGGGCGGAAGTGGTAAACTGTGCAGAAGTTGTTACATTAGTTTTCGCAGCCATAAATAGCTCCTTTCAAAAAATCAGTTATTTTCGCTTGCCATCAGATCGGCAAGCGCTTTCTGGCGCTCCGCCGTAGACATCACATAGCGGCCTTTATCGTCCTTCTTGTAGATGTCCTCTCGGGATTTCGCGCCGCCGGTGTTTGCCGGGGGGTTGGCGGGATTCGCCCCGTGCGTCTGCGTGGTGGAGACCAGCCCCTTGTAGGTGCCGTCTACGAGTGCATCAAGGATCTTGGTGTCCTTGATTTTCTCGCCGTCCATCTCCAATGCGGCCATTTCCTCGCCGCAGCCACGCATAGCAAGGTCGAGATTCGCGCCGGTGATGTTTTTGCTCTCAAAGTAAGCCCGGACGGCCTTTTCCTTTGCCGCCTTGCTCTCCTTTGCCGTGACATTGGCCTTGAAGTCCTCAAAAGCCTTGTGCTCTTTCTCGTACTTCTCCTGATAGCCGTTGTCACCTGCTGCCTTGAGATCGTCCAACTGCTTCTGAACGCCGAGCAGCTTCTCCGCATCGGCCTTGTAGCGGGTCACATCCGCCTTTAGGCCGTCCACGGTGTCGGTATGCGCCTCGATGATGGTATCAACCTGCTCATCGGTAAGCCCCATACCCTTCAAAAGTTTTCGTGTAAGTGCCATGACACTATCTCCTTTTCTTCGGTTCCGTTCCTTCGGAAACGATAGTTTTATAAAAACCGCTGTCCCTTGCGGTAATTAACAAAAAGAGCCAACTGCATACAATTTGTAAGCAGTTAGCTCCTATTTCAGTTCGTCCTCCAATATCTTCCGGTATTGGATGGCATGGTCGGCGGCAGCAGGTTTCAAAAACGGCTGTGCCTTGTTGCCACGCGTGTAATGCCAATTTCCCTTTGCGTCCTGATACACCCACGGTGTAGGCCGTCCGCCGCCGCCCTCGGCGTAAATGCCGGTGCCAAGCTCAACATAAGCGGCATACTCGTTGTCCGTCCCGATGATTGCCGCCAGTTCCTGCTCGTCTACCACATGGGTAATGCTGTTCCGCAGAATGCCGGTGTCAACGGGGCACAGCTTTTTCGCATATCCCTCTGCCACCAGCCCGCACTTTTCCAGCCCCCGCAGAAGCGCCGCATGGATGGCGCCAGAAACCTCTTTGCTGTTGTCATGGATCTCAACACTCATGATCTGAAAATAAAAAATCGAATTCTTTTTGCAGCGCTTTGAACTTGACATCGCGCTCTCTTTCAAGTAATCTCACAACCGGGTCCGACGGATGATCCAGCCCTTGCCATTCCGGATATTTCGCCCGCTCCGTTTCTATTTTTTCGGTGTAATTGCGAAACAATATCTCGCACTTTGCCAAATACTCAGCATAAAGCGGATGCGCTCTATCGACTTTTTTCTTTGCGTTCATACGCTACACCCAGCTCCTTGCTCAGTATTTTCATTACTTCGTGGTACCTGTCAATGTCGGGGTCTATTTCGCCGTCCCACATCATCCTAAAGACATCCGTTCTCTCAATTTCTTTGAATCTATTATAAACGTAGCTCCGGTCTTTGGCAACCGTGTCTTTTGTCCGCCGCATGGCATAGACGAACAGATGGTCAGACGCAATTGAAACATCTTCGCCACTCCAAATGAAAAATGCGATGTCTTCCGCGCTGAAAGAATAATTTGTTCCAGCCTCCGGGTGATTGTGGTAGGAATACGATCCCTCCAGATCACTCGGTATTGCTGCCGGATTTACGAAGGAGTTCTCGCCGGAAACACGCCATACTTTTCCGTCTTTTGTGATAGAATAGTTGACCTCGTAATTACACCCTGCCAGCTCCTTTTCCGCGCCTTCCAGGGTTTGCATGACTGCCTTTTTATCCGAAAAATCAATCTCCTTAACCAGAATCGGTTTTCCGGGCATTGCGTTACCGCCATTTCCGGCGCTTTTTCCGCTTTTCCATCCTGCCCACTCTGCAAAGGACATGCCAGAAACAACCTCTGTTTGCCCCGTAGCGGCGTTTCTGGCGTGTCTTTGCGCGGTTGAGGTGTCTACCCCGTCCACAGCGGCGATCAGCGTACAGCGGCAGTTATATATCTCCCACGGTGGCCCTTGTGGGTCGCCGGGAAATCGACAGCCATTAGAAAACTTCTTGTCCTGCGCCACTTGTTCGCCGTCAAGCATGGCATGAGAGTGGCGGGTACGCGAGTCCAGCGTAGCCAACCATTCTTTTTTGAGCTTTATTCCCATCTTTCCAGCCGCCGCGTAGCTGTCCATGCGTCCGGCGTTCTGCGCGCCAGTCACGGCTGTACGGGCGGTGCGGATGGCGGAATCGCGGCTCATGGTGGTAATCCGCTTTTGCAGGTCATCCGCCATGTGCTTGATGCTTTTGCCCTGCAAGATGGAGCTGGTCACGCTTGCCGTGATTTGCTTCTTGCCATACGCGAGGTCGATACCACGCTTTAAGGCGCGTTTCGGCGGGTAATATGGCATTAAGTCCGGTTGCTCTACCATGAGCCGCTTGACCGTCTGCTCGTCCCACAGGTCAAAGCCGACGTTGCCCGCGACCTGTTCGATGGTATACGCCGCATAGTTGCGGTTGAGAGAGTAGATACCGGGCGTTGCATCGTTGGTGTAGGATACCGCCACAGCGTTTGCGTCGGTCACACGGTGAGCCACCTTGTCCCGCATGGCCTGATAGCGTTCCCCGCGCCCGATCTGATTGAGCCGCCATTGCTTATAGTCGGCCTCCGTCCATTCCTTACCGTTCTGCGCGGTGCCGATCAGCGCTTTCATTTCCTCGTCGCGCTTTTTGAATTGCTCAAAGTATGCGTCAATGGTTTCTTGCAGCTCTTTCCCGGCTTCGCGGTACAGCTTCGCAATGCGCCGTTCCAGCGCGGCAAGTTCTTTCTCAGTCCGCAGGTGTGCCGCGTCCGGTTTCTGCATTTGCTGTCACCTCACGCATCAATCGTATGTACGCCATATTCTACGGCGCACTGATGCTCAATTTTGCAACCGCGGGCTTCACTCCAACCTTGTGCAAAATATGCAATGTCAGCCGCAGAAAGCAGCTCGATGGATTTTGCCAAGTACCACATAGGATTTGCGTCAACTGGTGCGTTCTGAAAAAAGCTGTTGATAACTTCAACATCTTCACCGATTGCGTCTTTTGCTGCTTGAATAGCATCGCTGCGAACGGCGAGAATTTCAGCATCAGTCTTTCCGCGCATCGGCTGTGAAATAAAAAGTCTTTTCATTCGTTTCCTCCATTTCCCCCAATTCTATCCTCAAAGCTGCGGTCTATTTCCTCCGCCGCCTTCCTCTTTGCCATGTCCTCGTACTGGTCAATGTCACCGTTGATCGTTAGCAGCTTCTTTGTGATGTATTCGTCATCGTAATACGCCGCGCCCAGAAGAATGTTCTGCGTTTCCTCGCTCTTGTTGATGATCTGATTACGCGTGTAACTCGGCTGATCTTCAATGCCTGCCAGACGAAGAATCTCAACAATAAACCGCGTGACCTCGGATTCAAACTTGTCCGTTTTCAGATCCAGCGGCACATAGCTGGCCTTAATTGCGGTCGCCGTCTGGTTCCCCGCAGATACCGCCGCAGCGTCAAAGCACTGGAAATCTTCGTACAGCTTTTTCTTGAGCATATCAATGGTGCTGCTGGTGCCCTCATAGGGAGCCTCGATAGTTTTACTCTCCACCTTTGCGCCATCATCGCCATTGGCGTGGGCGACATGGGTGGTTTTCAGCCGCTCAATAAACTTTGCATCGTCCAGATCCGTCATGCCCTCGCAATTGGAAATCACCCAATAGATCAGATTGCCCTCGTCCACGTTGTTTACCATATTGGAGGACGCCAAATCCAGCGCATCAATGGTATTGCGCTTGCCGACGATCTCGGAGAGACACCGCTTGTTGTTTTTCAGCGGCACGATGGGGAAACTCGGATAATTCCCACCGTCATAGATTTCGGTTTCGCCGACTTCGGCCTTGCGCTCGATCAGCTTATAACTGCGCTTCGGCTGCATGACGTCCATATCCTCGCCGCTGGGCTGGAAATACTCGGTAAAACCGTCAATCTCATACAGCGTCGCTCTCAACGGCTTATCCTGTGCCACCTGCCAGAACCGGATACCTGCTTTCATTGCGCCGTCTTCCTCATCGTAGAGAGGGACAAACTCAAGCAGGGAGAACACCCGCAAATGCGTCAGATCCCAGAAGCCGAAAGACACGCCTGCGATTTTCGCCTCACGCGCCGCATCCATGACTTCCTGGTCGAAGTCCGGGCATAGCTTGTTCGGGGTTTCCTTCTCCGCGAAGGTCACGCCGTTGCCCAGAAGATACGATACCTCCTGATCCACCGCCAGACCGAAGAACCGGCTGGCCAGCTTATGGTTTGCCGTCCACATATCCGCGTGGGCGCGGCCCTGCATATCATAGATGATCTTTTCATAGCGGTTGATGGTTGGATTTAGACCGTTATAGTATTCCTCCGCATCCGCTGCCGTCTTATATGCGTGGGATTCGCGATGCGCGTTGATCGCACTGCGGATAAACTCCATCCGCGCCTTTTCGTCCTCACCCACCGCAACAAGGTCATTATATGTCTTAATCTCCGCTCACCCCTTATCTCAGAATGGAAACATAATCAGAGCTGTCGCGTTTGTTCCACAACCGCTTTACGATACTGGCCGCGCTGTCCGGTGCGTCATCATGCTCCACGTTCTCGTTGTAATCGCAAATCTGGTCGATATACGCATCATCCGTACCGGCCACAAAAACCACATTGCGCCATTCCGCCTTGAGATAGCTTGTGATTTTAAGGAATTTGTTCATGCTTTCGTGATAGGTAACGGCCCGTTCGCCCTTCGCACGCAACGCCTTTGCCAAATATCCCTTGTCGGCGTTGGTCTCGCAGTAAATCCCCCCAGCATTGAAGGACTTCCGAAGCCGGATAATCTCATCCATGCAATCGTCCACATGCTTGTGCCAAAGCCGCCCATAGAGGTAATATTTTGTTCCCTTCTTCCGGGCGATTGTGAACGCCGTGTAGTCATCGCCGCCGTATGCCGCGTCAATATGGCAAATGCCCTGCTCTGCAAGGCAAGGCTCACCGCCAATTTGCGGCGTGTCAAAGATCACATCATCACTGGCAATGTGTCGCAGCTCGTAGTTTGCTACAAACAGGGATGACGTCATAGACGATTTAATGGTTTGCAACTCATCCCCGGAGATCAACCCAGTTGAATAGCAATCGTACTTTTCAATATTCGGCATCATGGAAAACGCGTCTTCCTTGTGCCAAGGCGTCCCGGTGTTAAAAATTCGCCCGCCCCGATTGCGGATGTTCTGTAACTCCTGATAGATCGTTTTTGTATGGTCTCGCTCTGCGCGAGAAATACGGTCCTGCACGTTTACAATATCGTCCGTAAATATGCGGTCAAAATGCTTGCCGGTCAAGGATCCGTTCACGCCGCACGCTACAAGCTGGCTCGTGCCCTTGTTGTCCGCTGCCAGATTCGTGGAAATCTCCGTTGCGGATACCGTTGTCAGGATCAGCGGTTTCCCGTGGATCTTCTCGCACAGCGCCTCCATGTATGGCGATAGCAGCAAATTCCGCACCTGCCGCACAACCTCTTTCACGTCCGCATCCGTTTTTCGCATAAACAGCGTTTTGAGATTCGGCAGAAGGACGATGATCTCCGCCAGCGCAATCGAAACACACGTTGTTTTATAACTGCCACGGTGCGCCTGCAAGGTTTTGTCCTCACGCCCGCGCACCATATCCTGTATCCATGCGTTGTGCAGTGCGCCCAGCTTATCAAACCCAACAGCATGGCCGAACGCAATGGGATTATGTATCAGCAGTTCCGCCGCTTGTATCCGCGTCATTCTGCATCACCATCTTCTCCAACTCGTCCAATGCAATGCCCTTCGCGTCCGTAACCGCCACGTCCACGCTGTCACGCTGCCCCAAAAATTGTTTACCGAGGAAAATCGCCATTGTAGCGTTCTTTTCAGCCAATCGCCACTGGCTCCGACGCAGTGAAATTTTCCCCGCGCCGCGCTTTTGTTTAAATACCTCGGAAAAACTGGCATGATAAGTGCGTTTACACCAACTATCCAATGTTTTATCGGTCACGTCAAACCAACCGCAGATTTCCTCAAGCGTGCATTGCAGGCCGCAGAGGTTCTCGAACTGCTTCTGGTCTATTTCCTTTCTTGGCCTTGCCATACGCGCCCTCCTTTCTCTGCTGGCGTTTAATAAACTTCTCCATGTCCCGCTTTAGGTGCGGGCTGCCTGTTTTTTCAATGATCGCCCGCGCTTCTTCAATCGTCATTCAGAAGAACCGCCTTTCCTCCGGTAAACTTTTCCCATCGATCAATAATGACGTCCGCATACTTCGGATCCTACTCCATGCAGAAAGCGTGTCTGCCATTCTGCTCCGCTGCCATAATTGTTGTGCCCGAGCCAGCAAACAGGTCAAGAACATTCTCACCCGGCTTGCTGGAGCACTGCATCTGGTAATCAAACAGCTTAATCGGCTTCATGGTCGGATGCTCCGCAGATTTGACGGGCTTATCAAAATTCAGCACAGTTGTCTGCCTGCGGTTCTTGAAGAAGTAGTGCTTCTTGCCTTCCGTCCATCCGTACAGGCAAGGTTCGTGCGCTTCCTCTTCAATCTCGCTCTCACCATACAGGCAAGGCTCATGTTTCCACTGGAAATCCTGTCTCCCCATCACAAGGGAGTTCTTCACCCAGATCAGGCACTGCCTGACACGCAGCATCGCATCTCTGCACGCACCGCGAAAGTTATACCCTTCACTGTTGTCTGCGTGCCAGATGTAGAACGGAGCACCGGGCTTCATGACCATCGCCGCATTGGAGAATGCATCCGTCAGGAAACGCCTGAAGGCCGCATCCTCCATATTGTCGTTCTTAATCTTCCCGGCGGTGCCCTGATAGTCCACATTGTATGGGGGGTCTGTGAGCAGCAAATCCATTTGTGCCCTCCCCACGAGCTTCTGTACGTCTGTCAAAGATGTGCTGTCTCCGCACATAAGGCGATGGTCTCCAAGCTGGTACACATCGCCCAGTTTGCTCTTCGGCTCTGCCGGTAAAACAGGATCGTAGTTATCCTCTACCACTGACGTGTCGAGTTCATCACGCAGACCCCAATCAAAGTCAAAAGCAGACAAGTCAAGCCCCGGCAGCTCATCAGCCAGCAGGTCAAAGTCCCAATCGCTCTCGTTGCTCTTGTTATCTACCAGCCGCAGGGCGTTCACTTGCTCCGGTGTCAGATCGTCCACGCAGACACAGGGCACTTCTTCCATGCCCAATTTCTGAGCAGCCAACGCTCTGCAATGCCCAATGACGATAACTCCATCACGGTCAATCACAATCGGCTGCACAAAGCCGTATTGCTTGATGCTCTCCGCAACATTGTTGATTTGCCGTTTATCATGCTTTTTTGCGTTGCCGGCATACGGCACAATATCCGCAAGCCGCCGTTTTATGATTTCCATGCTTTCCTCCTTGTTTGTCACCAGCCCCCACCCCTTGGCTACAGTAACAGTCTTTCCCCACCCATGCGGCCTTCTGGAAGCTCTCAAACATGGGTTACACAGTCTGCCCGCAGAGGGGCAATGTCTTTTTTAGTGCCGCACTTCCGGGCAGGCGCTATGCCATTTGCCCACGGCAGCGGCTCTCCGCTTTTTTGGTTGCTCTTCCAGCTGAGCGATAACATCGCCGGGGCTTAACCGCCCCTTTTTATAATGCCGAATGGAAGGCGCGACCTTCCGGCTCTGATCTGTGAGCTGCTTCGTGCGTTCGGCATAGATCGCCGCCTCTTGTGCGCCGGGCGGCTACGGCGTGCCATTCCCTGGCCGGGGGCTGCTGGCGGGACGGCATTCCCGATCATCGTCCCCGCGCTCTGCCAGCTTTGCCATTTGGAGCGGCGGCGCGGTTTTGAGCCACGCAAGATTCGGGATGTTGTCTATAGCCATCCCCTCTCTATCCCATCTGGGCGCCGCATATAGCAACAGCCCGCAGGATACCCCCGCAGGCTGTCATGATCGAGTTGTGCCGGTACGCCCGTTCCCGGGGCCGCTTGCGCGGTGCGCCCAATACCGGCGGCGCATAGAAGGGAGGAAAAGTGATGATTGGGAAATCGCGTGGATGACCATGTCCTATCATCCACTGTACCTATTGTAGCACATCATTAGGTGGAATCTGTATCACCTTTCACGAGTAACCCTGCATATTTCGCTACATCATGCAGGAATCTTTCCTTCCTCCGGCTGAATGTTGCCTCGCTAATCCCAGGAATCACGATCTTGTTGCGAGAGTATTTGTGCTTACCTTGGCAGTTGCGCATAATGCCATATATCAGCTGCCGCCGGATTGTATCGCTACCGATATCTCTGCCACAGCGGTCTATAGCGTATTCCACCGCAAGCATCTTCTGCGTCTCCGGCCATCGCTCTATGGCGGCCAGCTGCTCCGCCTTACTCTCGGGGGGTCTGCCGGCGCCTTGTCCTTTTGGCATGCCCTCCGTAGCGTTATGCGTCCCTCCCAGTATCTCCGCCCGGGCCTCGCGATACGCCCGCACCCGGCGCGGATACCCACGCACATAAGCAATGCACTCCAACCGCACATCATAAGGCAGCGTCGCCTTTTTGCTCATTTGCCCTCCTTTACTCCGCGCTGTTTACCATCTTATATTCGCCCCGCAGGGCCTTTTCTATGTCCGCCATCTTGATATATCCGTTGTTTTTGGCCTCCACCAGCTCCACAAGGCACTGCTGTAAGTATTCCAGGCTACGGGTGTCGTGCTCGTCCGCCGTCTCCTCCCGCACATGGAATCCGCACTTGTCCAGCAGCACGCAGGAAACATTGTCCATGCATTGTTTGGTGCCATCCAGGCGGCCCAGCTCGTAGGCCTTGGCCGGATTATTTGGCACCGGTCTGCCGTCTGCCCTTTTGAGCATCGCTATCACCCCTTTCCTCGTATATGCATACTCCCGGTGTATTTGCCACTGGGCAATAATCCGCACACGCCGGGCAATCTGCGTTGACGCAAACCTCGTCTTGCATCCACTTGCATTCATCAATCATCGCCGCCACCGTCCTCCAGATATTCGCACCACGGAAAACACACCACATCTGATAATAATGCGGGGCATTCCAGTTCGTTAGGGCAAGTGCAAATTAACATTCCGCACCTTCCTTCCGTTCGCCGTAGGAGCAGAAATCGTCCGGCTTTCGCTTCTGGAACCAGCAAATACTGCAGCTCCCGCCAAACTCATGCTTGCAGTTCTTGCAGTGTACCACGACCTCTGCATCTACGGTGGGGAGCTGCTCTGCATACTCCAACACCGTCTCGATGCCATTGATGAAATGCGTGTTGGCGTGTTCTTTGTCACAACGGTTTGCATGAATGGGAAACGCTTGCAGTTTGTCAGCGTCAATCAGCCGCATTGTTGTCACCTCCGTCCATTATAGCGCCGCAGTTGGGGCAGTAGGCGAATTGCGTCTCCGCGCCAGATACCAGCCCGCCACAGGCGCTACAGCGCCACCAGTCTACACCGCCAGCAAACCTCGGCCCGTCATGTACAAAGTGCCCATGCACCACCGGGGCCACATCAGCGGCGGGAGCATCATCAATCATACGGAGAACAACCGCAGCATCAGTCTCTGTTTCCATCGTATACGCCATTTCAAACATTGCCATTTTGCGGATGTAACTTCGCTCAATGTATTCAGCCATTGTCAGCCCTCCAATTTCATGAAGCAGCCCCAAAAGGTCTGCGATTTCTTCCCGCTGTGATGACCAAATAAAGGCCGCTGTCCTATCGCTTTCCAAACTTCGGCGGCAGGGATATGTGTTTCCGCCCATTTGAAAATCAATACGCCATCGGGTTTAAGCACACGCATACACTCTTTGAAACCGTCGTGGAGCATTTTCGGCCAGTTATTGTCGAGTCGGCCATACTTTTTAGCCAACCATGCGTTCTCTCCAACCTGACGGAGATGGGGCGGATCCCAGACAACAAGAGCAAACGAATTGGCATCAAACGGAAGATCCGTAAAATCGCATTGAATATCGGGGGCAATAATGCAAGATCTCTCGGACTGGCCGTTTCCCGATTTCCAAACACCATACAGTTCTGCAGCTCGTTTGTCTGCATAAATTGCGGCGGGGTGATTTTTATTGAACCATATTGTTCTGGATCCGCAGGTCACATCAAGAATCTTCTTTTCGCACATCGTCAACCCTCCTGTTCCATGCCTCGATTGCTTTTTCTTTGCTGGGCAGCCCAGATACTTTCATCTTCTTTGTGTGGAGGCCATCACCAGCCCTATATCTCCCACAACCGGCATCCCACCCAAAATCTGCTCTATCGTAGGTATCGTACATATGGATAACGGTTGCAACTCCGTCGTAGATGCGCAGATTGGAGATGTGCCAGCCGTAGCCCTGGCAATGCCCAAGATAGCCGTGCAACTCTCGGGCGGATGCTCAGCATGACAGCCTTACTCATTTCTTCATCGCCTCCAATGCCTTCTCCGCCTCCTCGCGGGTCAGGAATACGGTCTTGCCGATTTCTCCGGCGTTTATACCTGACAGCGATTGCCAAACAAATCCTTCTACAATGTCCCACTCGATAAACAAGCCGAACAATTCCACGCGGATGGCTCTAACTTTATACACACTGATCGTTTTTCGACCCGTTACTTCGTAAAGCCTATCGCCCACCTTGCACGGCAGCACCACCAGCCGCCCTTCTTTGTCGGCTTCTTGATATTTTTTGAGTTTCATGAGAGCGCTGTGCAATTTTGCCATTTCCAGACCGCTAAAGTGCTCATCTTTCATCGACTTGATTTCCTCCGGCGTCAGCCCTGTGTCCTCGTAGGTGGCGAGGCGCTCCACGCACAGCTGTCTGTACACGCTTTTTGCCACACGGTCATTGCAATCGACGCCACTGTAGCAATCTACCGGATAATCATAAGTTGCTGCGCCACTTGCAAGATATTTTGTCAGTCGTTCCATCACTCAACCTCCTGCATCCAAAACTCGCGGCGACAGTCGGGGCATTTGTGTCCCATAGTTACGCAGTTACCTCGTGCATTCCTGTGCGACGCGGAAATCGAGCAGGGATATATTTGCAACACACCATCATCTCCGATGCGTGCCTCCGGATACTGCTCCAGAAACACGCTCTGTCTGTTCTTGCGCGGGTGTGCAGCAGACCACTCTTCGGTGTTCTTCACAATTTGCGCCGCATCAACGCCCCACACCTCACTCATGGTGCCGCACATTCTATTCCGCTCCTCAATAAACTTCGCAGCATCCATATTGTCAACCTCCTATCTCATATGTCGTTTCCCGGCCTTTGCAAACCTCGCGCTCTGCCGCACATAGCGCTCCCGTGCGGCGGTGTTGGCTTGATCCACCCAGGGCTTTCCCTCCAGCCGCTTGGCCTCATACGCCTGGAACGCCTCGCAGCTTTTCCGGCAGGCTCCGCAGGGGAGCCTGTCCGGGCACCCTTTTACGCAGGGGCTTTTCATCCGACCCACCTCACGATCTTTTCCCGCACACCCCATTGGAGTGCATCCTCGTGGCTGTCAAAATACAGATCCAGCCGATACCCGGCAATGGCGCCGCCGGTGTCCTGCACGGTGTATGTATGGCCGTCCAGTTCGATTTCCGTACCCATCGGCAGCACATCTGGGTCTGCGGCGATCGTCACGCCCTGGGTGGCCTTTTCGCCGGTAGCTGTGTAGCCATTTGCATACGCCCCACAGCATTTTTCACAGGGGCAGTACGCAGTGACGGTAAATACGCACGTCCGCGTCTCCTGGGTTTTTTGCGGCTTATCGCTGGGTATAACCACCACCGGAGGCACAACTACAGTCTCCGGCGTTTGCCCGCTGTCCTCTGTGGCAGACGCAATGCCCAAGGCCCCCAAGATTGCTACAAGTAGCGCCGCGATTAACACGCTTCTTTTCACCATTCCACCGTCACCTGCCCTTCATCCGGCAGCAATACCCGTAGGTTTGCAAGCAGGGATTCCCGGTCACCGCTCATCTCCAGCCGCGCGTGCAACAGCTTTGCACCCATCTGCGGCTTGTCTGCTTTCGGCGGTGCATCGTTGGCAGCGTGCTCCTCGCTCTGCGCATCCGCCGTATGTATGTCCACCGCATCCGCGTTAGCCCACTCTGCAACTTTTCTCTGCCACATTTTTTCGTTCCGGCCACCGCGCCGGAATGGCGCACCTACTAATTCCGCCTCGCGGCGTATTGTTGCATCGCAAGCTTTCATTTCCTCCGCCAGCCATTTGGCCGTACCACCGAAAGATTGCATGTTGCGGAAAAACTCACGCTTCAGACCATCCGGCATAGCCTTAAATTCCCGCCACGGCATGGGCCGCGTGATATTATAGCTTTTCACCTCTCCGTTTTTCTCCTTCCTCTGCTTTTCGGTGAGGGTGTCGCTGGGAAGCGCACACCCGCCACGTTTCCGGTTGATGTGGGCAAATGCGCCCCTCGCTATGCGTTTTTTCAGCATGCAATCGTAGTCAAAATCATTCACCAACGCCACCCCTTTCGTCTGGATCAAACTCCGGGCAGCTTAGCACCAAGTAAGAATCTGACTTGCGGCCTGGTATGCCGAGCGATTTTACCGCCACCCATCCCGGAACCGGCTCAAAGCGTACCTTTTTGGAGCTATCCTGCCCCGTCCAGGAGCAGCGCCCAACAGCTTTTTTACATCTCCAACAGAGCGTCCCCCTGCTTTCCGTGTTGTTTTGGTTTGTGAGCCTCTTTTCGCTTATCCGGCGCATCTTTCTGACGATTGCATCACACTGTTTGCAAGTTGTCCTCCACTTGTTTTCACCTTTTTTGTTGTAGTTTGTGATTGGCTTTTCCATGCCACAGCGCTTACATACGCGCATCTCGGGTTGTCGCATCCATGCCCTCCATCTCCCGGATAAACAATACTGTCCGTGGGTTATCCTTGTCGTACAGCACCCGGCTCCCGTCGTGGCTAACGATAATGCCGCTGTGATCGTCCTTGAGTACACCGGCCCTTACCAGCACATCGTCGATGGATTCCAGCAGGTTTGTCAAATCTACTCGCCGCCGGGTAGGCATATAAAACAGGCATTTGACCTCCACAGGCTCCTCAATGGGGCGTTGCACTCTGGCCCTTTTGCAGTGCCATACAGCTTCCGCCTCGTAGTCCTGGTACTGCTTGGACGGCATGATAAACGGCTTCCCCGTTTTGCTGCTATGCATGATCCGCATATGGTTTTTCTTTGTGACGGGTGCCAGCGGCACCGTGATCTCAATCATCGTCTCCCTCCCCTATTGGTACGGCCACATACTTGGGCCGTCCTTTGGTACGCTTTCCGCCGTACACGGCCCGGTAGATCGTCCGCCAGCTGACTCCGCAAATGTTGGCCAGCTCTATAATAGATTCCGAAACGGCATCCGGAAGCTCGTACTTGTCGCGGCTTACTCGCATGTATACCGTCATCTCAATACCTCACTCCGATATAGTCCAATACTCTGGCGTAGCCAAGCCCCTTTTCATTGGGCTTCCACAACCCGTCCGCGGGGTCAAACTCCCCGCCGCCGATGCAAAACTCATAGTGCTTCGGGTGCGTGTGCTTCATGCGCTCGAATCGGTTTTCGCCCTTTTCGATGTGTGCCCCGAACGCGCAGAACATGCACCCCGTGCGTTGGCAACCCGTGCAATGCAGTTTGCAGTCGATCAGCGTTTCCGCGTAGTCATTCTCGCCGTCGCTCGCCACGATGTCGCCGTATACGCTGGCGATAGGTATCTCTCGGTCTACGATGAATCGCAGCACGTCCTGCTCCGTCCAGAAGCTCATGGGTTTAGATAAAGGACGCTTTCCTTCAAAGGCGTTGCAGCCGGTTTCGCGCCATTTTTGCATCCGCAGAAGACTTTCCTCCGCCATTGTTGCCATCGCGGGTTTGACATCTGCTCGGTGCTCATAGCTCTTTGCCGGGGACTTTTTCATAATTCCACAACACTTGTCGGATATGAGGAATGGAGCCGAAAGCAAATGCCCCCACTTTTCGCAGTTGTATATGCTCTTTTCCCCATCGGTGCGTAAGACTTCCCCACGCAATAGCTTCATGCTTCGGCTATCTGGTGAACGCCGCGCGGTTTCTATCCGGTGCGCTACGTCTTTACCGATGATGCTGTACCCGTACTTCGTCACCACCTGCCGAATGTTCATCTTCGGACGCAGGCGTACAAGATTGACAGTCACGCGGGGAAACTCCCTCCGTAGCCAGTCGGCGTACTCATTGACGAACTTCTGTATCTCTGGATATTCCAGCCCCGTGTTCACAAACACCAAGTTCAGCTCCCACGGCGGCGCCCTGAAGCTCGACAGGTACCACACCGCCAGATACGCCAGCACCGTGCTATCCTTGCCACCGGAGAAGCTTATGTAGCACTGCCCGCCCCATGCGGTGTACCACTCGTCCAGTTTCTCAACGCTGGTGATGACCTTGTCATCCAAATCAAGGGATAGCAATTTCTTGGCAGCCTCGTTCGTCAACGGAGTGTTAAACCGTTCCATCTCCCGCCACCTCCATCTGCCCATCCACCTGCATCGATTTGGCAAGGAGGCGGTATGTGGCCAGCTCGTCCAGTGCCCGCTTGCGGTACATGTCCAGCAGCGCCTTCTTGTCCTCGTCGGTCTCGGCAAGGCGGTATCCGCCGTCCTTCAGCGCCACAATGGGCACCCCCTGCCGCCGCTGCGCCCGGATCATTCGCCGGTTCTCTCTGTCCGGCATACCGGTGAGCGCTTCCAGGTTCTTCCGGGTGTATGTAATGCCGGGAGCCATTACCCAAATATCTTTCATTCATCGCCCTCCTACCATCGCATAAACTCCGCCAGGCTATTGTCCGGTGTCTTTTCCTTGGGATCGGCAGCCTTTGCCCATCTTTCCCACTTCTCGGCATTTCGGCAAGCCGCTTTCCAGTTTTTCATGGGGGTCTTGCCGACCATCCAGCCCTTAGACTCGTAGAAATCAATAAATTCCTGCGGGTCCACCGGGGAATGGCGTTCAGCCACATAGGACTGCACCTCTGCCAGGGTGGGCGGGGTAAAGCGCTTCGCGCGTATATCACCCTTGCTATCGTTAGATAGCTGGGTATTGGTATTGGTTTTGGTTTCGGTATTGGTTTCGGTATTGCCATTTTTGCCATTAGCAACTATGGCTTTGCCATTTTTGCCATTAGCAACTATGGCTTTGCCATTTTTGCCATTAGCAAAAATGCGTTTGCCATTTTGCCATCTTGCGGCGGCTCCGGCCTTGCCCGCCTCGCGCCGGGTGGTAGAAATGTCGTCGTAGCTCGCCTTAAACCGATCCTCCTGCGCCATTACGCGCTTGGCATAAAATCTCTCATTGCCACAGAGCGCCAACTGCTCTCCCGTCATGCTGTATACCAGCAATGCCCGCGTTAGCCGCCCGAACTCTGCATCGTTGAGTGCTTCCATCTCCTCTAAATAGTCATAGGGGAGTGCAGCATAGTTTCTTGCCATCGTGAGACACCGCCTTAAAACGGAAGGTCGCCGCCGTCGTCCTCGGAAATCTCCGTGAAGGTCTGCGTAGGTTTCTGTACAGCGTCCTTGCTGCCGCAGAAATGCACCTTGTCAGCAGTCAGCTCCACCACGGTGCGCTTGTTGCCGGCCTTGTCCTCATAGTCCCGGCTGGAGAGCTTGCCCTCCACGATGATCTCCTTGCCTTTGGTAAAGTGGGTGCAGATCAGCTCTGCCGTTCCCTGCCATGCCACACAGGGGAGGAACAGTTTTGTTTCTCTGTCCTTTACCTTTTCGCTCCACGCCAAGCGGAAGCTGCACACCGTTGTCCCGTTCTGTGTGGCTCTGCGTTCGGGGTCAGAGCAAAGCCGCCCCTGCAAAATCATTCTGTTTACCATCGTTGTCATCCTTATTTCTTAGCGGCGTTGGTAACGACAATTTCAGTCAGTTTCCATGCCTGTTCCTCGGTGAAACCAGCCGCGATATAGCTGCAGTACATACTGCGCAGGTCATCGGCCATTTCATCATACTTTTCAGCCTTGAGGGCTTTATCCCGCTCTTTCTCAAGAGCGCTCATTTCATCGACCTGCTTCTTGTGGAGTTCTATGACCCGTTCTGCCAATTCCTTGCTCTTTACCATGATTTTTCCTCCTTACAAATAACTTTTCCCGAATTCACGCCGGAAGTCATCTTCCGTCCACCCCTGCTCCCGCATGGCCTTTAACTGACCATATCGGCGCAGCAGGCGCATTTGATTTCCATTGCGGTGTACAGCGTTCCCGCCGTTCCTGTGGCACTTATCGCCGCAGAGATACACCACAAGGCCGTATTTCTCGCTTTTGTTGCGGTACGCGCCTCCGAAGATGTGGTGCCGCTCCAGCGGGTCACTTGCGCCATTTCTGCCGCACAGGAAACACCGTCTCTCGTCAGTCACCTTTATCACCCCCCAGCGGCTGGGCTTCGCCCCAGCGGGATTTCAGGGAATCCAGCTCTTGCGGGGTCAGCGTCTCGATGTTTGCTTCCCTGCAATCGGCAACAATTTGGTCGATAAGGCGGCTCATCTGCTCCACATCGTAGGTGCTGGAGCCGTACCAGACGGTCACTTTCACGCAGCCGGGAATTTTGCTGGGCTCTTGCTCGGCCATCCAGCCCGTTCCCTTGGATTCCCATTTTCGGCAGAACTCGTCCGCCGCCTTTGATACAATGCACAGAACATCGCTTACGCCACCGATGATCTTGATTTCCTCCCGATACACATCATTTCTCGGAATCCCATAGTGCGCCGCCAGCTTATCCATCAGAACCCACGCATAGGCATTGGCATCCAAGCTCCGGCCCTTGCGTTTGATCTGCGCCACATACTGCTTGTCCGGCTGCAGCTCGTCGCACACGGCCATTGCCGCCCGGGGGGACTGCACCCGAAGGCACAGCCACGCCCAATCGCTGTCCTGCTGCCACCGGGCGGCATCAACGGTTACTTGCTGCATATTACCTCCTCTGACTGCGGCCACTTCCCGTGCTTTAAGCATTTTGCCAAATATCGCAGGCGTGGGAGATACTGCAATTCTACCCACTCGCTGTCATACTCGACCTTGTGAGCGGAAAGCCTGTTCATGTCGATCGGAAGGAAAAAATTCTCATATTCCGCCGGTGTCATCCTATATGCGATGATTTGGCAGGCTTTCCGCTTTCTAAAGATTCCGCATCCGCTGGCGTACATCTCCACTTGACACTGCATCCAATATCCCTTGGTGACCTTAAAAACGGGCTTGCTGTGCGTTTTGACCTCGTGTATCATGTCGCGGGTTTCCCCGTCGTAATTAACACGCAGCCGCAAACGGCGCACTTTAATCTGCCTATCTCTCGTTTGGACATTCGCGGCATCTAGTATCTTGTGTTCGTATGCTGTCCCAGCCTGCATCTCCGCATTGGAAAAATGGTCTTGCCGAATACCAAGCTTTACCGCCCACCATCTGCGGAATGTTTCTGTGTCCCACGATCCCATAATCGTAGCCGTGTCCGACGCTCCAAACCATCCGCTCCTATCGTGGTTCCGTATCATAGTTTGCTGACCGCCTTTTCAAGCTTGTCAATCGTCGCGAAATATCCCATAAGGTTATTTAGCTGCTTGTCGCTAATGCCAACACTGGCCAGCAAATCTCGGTGGTCAAGGCCGTTCTTTTCCTTGATGGTGATGAGCCTTTCCAGCCGCTCTTTGATTGCCCAAATGCTATGGCGGCTCAAATCGTCCTCGCCATCGTCGGAATCTCCCTCCGCCCACAAGTCAAATCCAAGCCCCGTGCGGATGGCCACGCCTTTCACAAACGCTCTCGCCAGCGCATTGTTTATGCGTAGTTGGTTCAGCGTATCGGTGTATACCACAAGCGATCCGTTCAGCAGCGGGGTGTCATAGGTGTATTCCATGCCGTCAATGTGGATCAGTACCCGCACAAACCAGCACTCGGTTTCGCGCCCCTTGCTCGTGACTACTTTTGCCTGCGGCCAAAGATAGGTCTTTGTTTCCGGGCATTCAACGGGCGCATACCAAACGGATCCCGCGCCGTTTTCGTGCAGCAGTTTCACGCACTTTGCCCAGCTCAGATAGGGGACTTTAATTAATTCCCCACTTTCGTCCTTTGCATCCCGCACATCGCAGTAAGGCCGCACATCCAGTTTTACAAGTTCATCAAATGATTTAAGCATTCCTTTTCCTCCGTTATCGCTCATTCCCACGACTCCTCGATATACTCCTCATTGTTGCTGACGCACTCACCACAGAGCCAAAAGCCCTTGTAATGCAATGCACAATCCTCCTGGATTGGCCCCCCGCAGCAGTCGCACACGGGGCGCCGGTCGGTCTGCCTGTCCTGCTCTGCGGCGTAGCACTCCGCGTCCCATACCGGGTCAGTTGTCCACATCGGATGCATCCTCCTTTTCCGGCTCCAGCTTCCACACATCCCGGGTGACCTTGGAAACCTGGGGGATATCCCCCCAATACAGGGCGTTCAAGAAATCGTCCTCACCGGTTCCGCACAAAACAAAGCGTGGCTCTGTGATGACCTTGTACCCGGAATATACGGTTGTCTTATTGCTGCCGCTAACCAGATCGCCCACCTCGGCCACATTGCACTCCGACCGCATAATTACCCGGACGCCGCACCTTTCAGCCACGATGGCATAGTAATGTTTTTGCATCTTCATTCCTCCCAAATTCTCACTTGCCTGGTCTATCCAGTTTGTCCACCAGTTTCACGAACATCCACGCCACCGTAGCCGCGCCGATGATGACCAGCGTCAATGTATATCCGTCCATCAATTCACCTCCGCAGCGCAAAGCGCATCGCACATACCCTTGCAGGGGCAGGCCGGACAATCGCACTCCAGCGGGTTCTTATCTTCGCACAGCGCATCGTGCCGTGCCAGAAAAGCATCCTCCAGTGCCCTGTATTCTTGGTTGGTCATGTTTACTCCTCCCGCTCCGCAATCCACTTGTCCAGCAGATTGGAAAAAATCTGAAAAACACGCCGTTTCCCTCCGATAACGCACAGGCCAAAAGGATACACACCATGTTCAATCCCGTTCGCCAGCGTGTCCTGTGAAATGCTCAGTCCATGCGCCCGAAGATGCTCCATGCACTCTTGCAGCGACATCGTCTTAATCATCGTTCCTCCTTATTCGCCGCCCGGATAGCTTCCGCAGCAGCCTTGATCTCCTCCTCCGACACGCCGTACAGCTTTGCCATTTTCTTGTAATACTTCCGTGCCGGTGCCCAGTCTCCGTATTCCCAATGTCTTACGCAGGACTGGTCAACAAACAGTTTCTTGCCGACCTGTGTGCAGGAAAGATTTGCTCTATCCCGCATTTCTCTCAATGTCAAATTTCATTCCCTCCTTATATGTGAGATTTCATTGACTGCGGCGGGGGCATATGCTACAATGTTTCTGCAGGGATTGCCGGTTTACCTCCGCTCGTTTGTTGGCTTGACGAAAGGAGGTGAACCAATGGCCAAAAACTCTGTGCGGACAAGCAAGACCGTTGCGTCCAAGGCGTCAAAAGCTTTGAGCAGCGGAAAGACCAGCAAGACCACCAAAACGATTGCAGCGTCTGCCTTGTCCAACCGCCGGTCTAAGTGACCGGACAGCCGCCTCGTGTTACCGCACGGGGCGGTTTTTCTATCCCCGCCGCAGTCACCGCCCACCGAAACCTCATAAACACGAGAAATCACACTTGACACTTCCCCGAAAGCGTATTACAATGAAATCGCCAAAAGACATTGCAAAAAGCCGCTTTTATGGGGGCTGGTTTTTGTGTACCCTTTTCCGGTGGGCCTGATATAAAGATACCTCATAATCTTCAAGATTGCAAGAGAAAACTTGAAGAAATTTAACTTTCGGCAAATCTGACAAATTTTAGGTTTTGAATATGGACATTGTGCTTGAAAGAGTATTAAGCCTTATCCCTAAAGGAAAGAATGGAAAGTACGCTCATGGGGCAAAGGTAAAGTTTGCAAAAAGCATAGGATATAATGATGGATCTATTGTTTCTATGTGGGAGAACGGGACAAGCGTTTCCTATACAAAGAAACTCCATCAGATTGCCGATATCTACAATGTATCCGTGGAGTGGCTAAAGGGCGAAACGGATGATCCAAGCATAAAAAAAGCCCCCGGCATAAATGCCGAGGGATTCGTGCCGACTATGAATGATTGGGAAGAACAGGCTGAAAACTGGACGGATGACCAGATTCTTGAGGCCATGCAGAAGCTTGTAGAGATTCAGCAGAGGAGGCGCAGCGATGGGCGTTGAGCTGACAAGGAGTGCAAAAAAGGCGCTGGCAACTCTCTACACGGATTACTGCCATTAAGCGGTGTTCCATTTACAAGGGCGAATGTCTTTTCTCCGTCAGATGCAATCAGGACTTTTGCGTTTGATAATTCCATTTTCTTCAAGCTCCTTCCATAGCTCAACTTTTTCTTCTTCCGTCAGTGTGCGCAAGGCAGACATAAAATCCACTTTGGCGTACATGTGATGCTCTTTTCTAATTATGCCGTATTTCTCTTTGATTGCAAACATTCGGTCTATTCCTCCACAATAAGTGTTTTCACCTATACCACCAAACACGGTGTTTGTTGCACACTTTTGTGCAACAAAATCGTAGAAAATAGAAATTTTGTTCTACCCTCCCCATCCCCGCACCGGACGGGGAGGGTATTGCCCACGAATCACCTAACGGTTTATCGTTTGCGCCTCTACCATATCAAAAACAAATCGGGTGGTGCAATCCCGAAAAAAGGCAATATCCCCAAATTTGGGGTTTGCAAAATAATGCGGGCTATGCCCGAAAAAGGGGAAGAAGGCAATTAAACATGGAGAAATCGTTGCAGGACACTTGCCGGGACGCAAAACTGGAACAGCACATCACGGCGCAGGAGATAGCAGACCAATCCGGTGTGCCTTTGTCCAGCGTTAACAACTTTTTCGCATCCACATCTAAAGCACCGGGCGTGTATGCGGCTGGCCCCATCTGCAAAGTGCTGGGGGTGTCTATGGACCGTTACTTTGGCATTGTAGAGGTCGTTTTGGCGCAAGACCAAATCAAGCAGCTCCAGCAAGTCCATGACGAGGATGTGCGCCTTGCACGAATAGAGGGCGCATACGATGAGCTGTCCAAATCAGCAGAGGAGCAGAAGAAAAAAGCAAGGCGGCAGCGCACGATGCTGTATATCACATCGCTGCTGTCCGCTATCCTGCTGGGTATAGTTACATGGTATGTGGCGCTTGATTACAGTGTGCAGGACGAAGGACTGATCCGATCCAGGACAACCGGTACGATTGCATGGATTGTCATTGCGCTTTTGGCGTTGGGTATCGGCGTACTTACATCCGTGCTATTGTCCACTCTTGCGGCGGACAAAAAATCCAAACAAGGCGAGGAAGCAGAAAATGAGCAACTGCATTAAATGCGGAACAACTCTTGTCCCGGGCGCCGTATATTGCCATCTCTGTGGCAAAAAACAGGTAACAGAGCGGCGCAAGGCATTGAAGCGGGCAAACGGCACCGGAACTGTATACAAACTGGCTGGGCGTAGAAAATCGCCTTGGGTGGCCGCGAAAAACAAAGTGATTATCGGGCATTATGAGCGCAAAACGGACGCTCTGGACGCTTTGGAGCGGTTGAACGGCAAGAGCTTAACGGAGCGGTATAATATGACCTTTGCGGAAGTCTTTGATGCGTGGAAAGCAGAGCATTACAAAGAGATCGGCAAGCAGGGGATAGAATCATATAACAATGCCTACCGCATATTTACGCCGTTGCACGGGAAAAAGTTTCGTGATCTCCGCACCGCAGACTTTCAGGCCGCACTTGACCCACACATGACCAAGAGCCATTCCACCGTGAACAAGTACAAGCAGCTGATAACGCAGATGTCGAACTGGGCAATCCGGGAGGAAATCTGCACGACAAATTTTGCAAAATTTGTGCGCTTGCCGGAGAATGTCAAAAAAGAAAAGGACATCTTCACGGCGGAAGATATCCGTAAATTGGAATCCGACAACAGCGATGCGGCGAAAATTGTCTTGATGCTGCTGGCAACGGGTATGCGTATCGGGGAACTGTTTTCTTTGCCGCTGGCAGACTATCACGGCGATTATGTGATCGGCGGCGAAAAAACCGAAGCAGGCAGAAATCGAATTATCCCCATTCGACCGGAGGGGAAACAATACTTTGCCTACTTTGCGAAGCGAGCAACGGGGGAGCTACTGTTATCCGGCTACGATGGGCAAAAAGTCCAGGGGAACTTCCGCAGGCGAGATTATTACCCGCTGCTGGAGCGGTTGGGTATCCGCCATCTCACGCCCCATTCCACCCGCCATACCTACGCCAGTTGGGCCAGAAAAAACCATATGGCACCGGAGATTCTGCAAAAGATCATCGGCCATTCCAATTATTCCACCACCGCCAACATTTATGTCCACACAGATGCCTCCGAGTTGATCGCTGCCGTGGAAGCCTCCTCCGCCCCCTCCGATGCCTCTTGACATCCTCCATCCCCCCGTGCATTCCCAACTTCTACCAAAACATTCCAAGTTTCTTTCCGATTGTTAAACCGCGTTCTGTTACTAACACGTTACTAACAAATAATAAATGAGCAAAAAAAGAAAAGCCTTGAAACCGTTGAGTTTCAAGGCTTTTTTTGGTGCCCCGTCGGGGATTCGAACCCCGGACACCCTGCTTAAAAGGCAGGTGCTCTACCTACTGAGCTAACGGAGCAATTATTCTCGCGGTGCAATGCACCGAGGAAAGGCTTGGCAGGGATGGCTGGACTCGAACCAGCGGATGAGGGAGTCAAAGTCCCTTGCCTTACCACTTGGCTACACCCCTGTGTGGAAAAATCGATCAGGGATTGGGATCGCTCCCAATCCCTGATTATCAGTGGGGTGGGTAAAGGGACTCGAACCCTCGACACCCGGAACCACAATCCGGTGCTCTAACCAACTGAGCTACACCCACCACATATCATGCACACGGGAACCGGCGACATACTCCAAAAAAGTGGCACGCCAGAAGGGACTCGAACCCCTGGCCCACTGCTTAGAAGGCAGTTGCTCTATCCAACTGAGCTACTGGCGCATAGGAAAAAGTTGGAGCGGGTGACGGGAATCGAACCCGCATCCCCAGCTTGGAAGGCTGGTGCCCTGGCCATTGTGCTACACCTGCATTCGCCCTCCGCAAAAATCGTCAGCTCTGTTATAATAGCATCAGTGTCCCGTTTTGTCAACATTTTTTCGGAAATTCCTTCGGCTTTTTGTGTTACCGGAACAAAGCGGACAGGAGCGCTGCTCCGTCGGCGGTTTCCGGCCGGGAAAATGCGCCGCAAAGACGCTCGGGATGCCACTGGACAGCAAAGGCGGGAAGCGCCTTATGCGCGATCGCCTCGACCGTGCCGTCGGGAGCGCAGGCAAGGACTTGCAGCCCCTCACCCAAGGTTTCGACGGCCTGATGGTGGGCGCTGTTGACCGTGAAGCGCGCGCCGTACAGCGCACGCAGCAGTCCCGGTGCGGCATGGACAATGTGCAGACGGTCGCGGCCGCACACTTGGGCGTGGCCCAAAATGTGCTGGTGCAGCGTGCCGCCGAAATAGACGTTGAGGACGGTCTTAGGCGGACAGGGCAGCAGCCAACGGTAGAGCTTGAAACCCAGGATGAGCAGGAGAACAAAGAGCAGCA
>OIZV01000223.1_pt1 | contig 35518 bp, 29 predicted proteins | sample 1588681 | NCBI WGS metagenome assembly OIZV01 (sample SAMN03283281) | human gut metagenome | biome: human-associated habitat; material: feces | host: Homo sapiens | place: Peru | collected 2012 | reverse complement strand
TTCTACCATAAGGGGGTGTTTTTTTCTATTGTCCGTTTTTACTGGACTTGTGCATGCTCGTCGGCGGTTTGCTTATTGTTAGAATTTATGCTTCCTTCTTCTTGTTAACTGCTCGCCTGATTGCCTTGCCTATCTCAAATACAGGAACAGTTGAAAGTGCGAGGCCGAAGGAAATTGCAAGCTCTTCAATGCTGAATGTGCCCGGTTCGATTCCGAATACGGTGCAAAGACCCGGAATATAGATAGCTGCGAGAGTCAATGCCGTTGTTGCAAAGAATGCACCTACAAGCCACCAGTTCATTTTTTTCATCATGTCTGCCGAGAAGAGTGAAGCCTGACGTGAACGCATGTTTATTGCACACATCATTTCGGCAAAGTTAACTGTGAGGAATGCCATTGCCATTGCGTTTACACATTCCGTGCCGCTGAAGAAACCTGCGAGGCTGTGTGTTGCACCGCCTACGGGTTCAAGCCAATATCCTATAATGTATGCGGCAATTTCGATGATTGCAAGGTAAATTCCCTGCCATACCATGTCAACACCGGCACCGTTTGAAAAGATACCGTCCGTCGTCGGACGCGGACGTCTTCTCATGATGTTGCCCTCAGCCTTTTCCATGCCGAGCGCAAGACCCGGGAGCGAGTCCGTAACCATGTTGATCCAAAGAAGATGAACGGGTGAAAGAATAGTGAAGTGAAGAATCGAAGCAACGAACATGATTATAACTTCACTGAGATTTGTTGAAAGCTGGAACTGAAGAACCTTGAGAACATTGTCGTAAATCTTACGACCCTCTTCAACAGCGTTAACAATTGTTGCAAAGTTATCATCGGCAAGAACCATATCCGAGGTACCCTTTGTAACGTCAGTACCTGTGATACCCATTCCGATACCGATATCTGCGGCCTTTATTGACGGAGCGTCGTTAACACCGTCACCGGTCATAGCCGTAACCATTCCGCGAGCCTTCCAAGCCTTAACTATGCGTGTCTTGTGCTCAGGCTGAACACGGGCATAAACGGAATACTTCGTAACTTCCTCTTTAAGCTCCTCGTCGCTGAACTTATCAAGCTCCGCACCCATGATAGCCTGCGAAGCATCTGTGATAATGCCAAGCTCCTTACCGATAGCAACCGCCGTATCCTTATGGTCGCCCGTAATCATAACAGGACGGATACCTGCCTGACGGCACTCGTCGATAGCAGCCTTAACCTCGGGACGAACCGGATCAATCATGCCTGTAAGACCGATAAAGATAAGGTCGTTTTCAAGAGCTTCGGGAGCGAAATCCGTAGGAGCGGAGTCATATTTTTTATATGAACAAGCAAGAACTCTAAGAGCCTTGTCAGCCATTCTCTTGTTGTCCTTAAGTGCGGCAGCTTTGATATCGTCTGTGATTTCAACAACCTTGCCGCCTACAAGTGCAAATTTACACTTCTTGAGAATTTCATCGGGCGCACCTTTTGTGTACTGGACGATTCCGTCAGCCGACTGATGAACTGTTGACATCATCTTTCTGCCCGAATCGAACGGAGCTTCGCCGATACGCGGCATGTCGGCAACAAGGTTACTCTTGTGCATATTAAGAGAATTTGCATATGCAACGAGTGCAGCCTCTGTCGGTTCACCCGTAACCTTACCGTTTGCGTCAATTTCAGCGTCGCAGCAGAGAGCCATTGCCTTTGCAAGAAGCTGCTCGTCCTCACCGTAATGCTCAACGACGGTCATCTTATTCTGTGTGAGTGTACCTGTCTTATCAGAGCAGATAATCTGCGTACAGCCGAGTGTTTCAACGGCGGTCAGCTTCCTGATGAGAGCCTGACGCTTACTCATAGCGGTAACGCCGATTGAAAGAATAATCGTAACAACTGCCGGAAGTCCTTCCGGGATAGCGGCAACGGCAAGCGCAATAGCCGCAATGAATGTATTAAGCGAAGATTCGCCGAGAAGCTTCCATGTGAACGGTTCATTGGAAAGTACAAGCGTTTCAACAACACCGACAACGAAAACAAGAACGCTGATACCGATAACAAGCTTTGTGAGGAAATGAGAAAGCTCGCCCATCTTCTTCTGGAGCGGAGTTTCCTCTTTCTCGGCCGTGCTGAGAGCGTCGGCAATCTTACCCATTTCGGTGTTCATTCCCGTGCCTGTAACAACAGCCTTACCGCGTCCGTAAACGATTGTAGAACCGCTGTAAAGCATATTCTTTCTGTCGCCGAGAGCAACATCCTTTGAGCTGTCCTTGAGCATGAGAACGTCAACCATTTTTGTAACAGGAACAGATTCACCTGTCAGAGCCGCTTCCTCAACCTTCATTGAATGTGATTCAAGAATTCGACAGTCGGCAGGAACTGCATCGCCGGCTTCAAAGAGAACGATATCGCCGACAACGACGTCCTCACTCTTGAGAACGACAACCTCACCGTCACGAAGAACCTTTGAGGTGGCCGCCGTCATTTGCATGAGAGCATCCATAGCCGCTTCCGCCTTGCTCTCCTGAACGAGACCCATTATCGTGTTGATGATAACAACAACAAGGATAACAAAAACATCGGCGAACTCACGAATAGTCGGCTTTCCGCCGGCTTCGATAACCGCAACAACGCCCTGAATGGCCGCCGCAACGAGAAGCATAATGATCATCGGATCGGCAAGAGAGTTAATAAATTTTCTGAACAAGCTTTCCTTTTCGGCTTCCTTGAGTTTGTTTTTACCGTTTTTCTCAAGCCGCTTTGCCGCTTCGTCAGAGCTTAAGCCTTTTTCGGAGCTTTGAGTCTGCGAAAGAACCTCTTTTGCATTTTCAAGATAATACTTCAAAAAATGACCTCCTTTTTTGTAATAAAAAACCTTTGACAGACTTATCGTCTGCCAAAGGTCTTGCATCAAATACGAAAATCGCATCGGTCTGCTGCCGGCCTTATAGCCTACCAAAGGTCTTGCATCAAACACGAAAAATCGCATCGGTCTGCTGCCGGCTGAAAATGACTTGATATTTCAAGCCTTTAAAGCGCGTGGCGACAGCAGATAGGAAAATCCCTATAGCTACTCCCCAATGGATGTACATTTATAATATCATATCCATGAAATTTGTCAAGATTTTTTGGAAAAATATATACAAATGATTGGTAAAGTAAAAAGCAGAATAGATTCTTTAAAGATTACTCACCTTTTGCTTCGCAATTTGCAATATTGGAACTTATCTATTACAAAAGACAACGCACCATATAACAAAGTGATTTTTCTTCTTATAAATAAAGCAGCAAATACGGCATTGTTAATGAAATTCATTCCTTAAACCGGGGTCGATTCTGAAAATACACCATCATCCTAACTGCAATAAAATCGTGGAGATGACCCGCAACAACAAAACATTTCTTTGATTTGACGGCTCTGACTTCAAGCTTTCGTAAAATAGACAGGCTTTCACGGCACTCGGCTTTTTCATGTATTGCGGAACGGTTTATGGTATAATCCGGCTTATACGAGAAGAAAAAAATAATTTTTTCTTTTGATAAATCATTAAATTTCTTTTTTTCTCTTGATTTAATTTCATAATAGTATATAATTAAACTACAACTATTTGGAGGTTTGTTATGGAAGAGAATAAAAAGGATCAGTTTGACAAAATTGATGAACTCCTTAAAGATACTTCGGCTGAAAACAGAATTAAGTTTAATGAAGATGACGCAATAGATTTGCTTTCGTCTCAGGAGGGCGAGCCTGTTGAAGAGCAGGCCGAGCCGACCGTTCAGAATATTGAAACAAGCAGCGTTCCCGAAGAAGACTACGATGACGAAGAAGAGTCTTCCGACTCGATCTGCATTATTGACGAAACATCAACCACAATAGAGCTTTCCGACAGCACCGAAGCATATCAGACAGCAAGCGACGAAAAGCCTCGCAAGAAGCACAAGGAAAAGATTAAATTCAACGCCTTGCAAATTGTTTTAATGTGCGTTGTCGGTGTTGCGCTCCTTTGGTGCATTGCTTTCACGGTGGATCACACGATTGCATCTCAGGGCTACTCCCCTGTTTTCTGCATTCAGACTCAGTCCTATGAGGACGGCAGCGTTAGCTACAAGGGACTCGGATACAAAATCCAGTTCAGATTCGACGCAAGCGGAAATCTTACGCAGAAATGCGTACCGGCATGGAAAGACGGTCCGAACGACATTGCCGACAAGCAGGCAAGCGGAGCTTCGTTTGAATAATAACTAAAAACACAAAAAGCACAGAAGCGAATTAAGCCTCTGTGCTTTTATTATGTGTAAATTATTCTGCTTTTGAAACTTCCTTGATATACTCTCTGAAGAAAATTACGCTTTCCTTGAGTGCCGAAATCGGGCAGCGTTCATTGGTGGCATGAGTTGTCAGAAAAAGATTAACGGAGACATTAAACGGTGCATAGCGGAGAATGTTGTCGCAAATCTTTCCGTAACGGTAAGAATCCGTACCGCCCATTACAAGGTACGGGGCGACAGCAACGTCGTTTGGATGAAGTCCTTCCTCAACCTTTCTGATTGCATTAAATGCTCTCGAATCGGTCGGTGAGAACTTGGTTGCTTCCTTGCTGTAAAGACGTTCAACCTCCAAATCCTTATAGCGAACAGCCTTGCGGACATGCTTTTCAACATCATCAATCGTATCACCGGGAAGAGGTCTGAAATTGATTGTAATATTCGGTCTCTGCGGCAGAACGTTCGGCTCGGGACTACCCTCACACATTGAGATACTCTGAATTGTTCTGACCATGCTTGCAGATTCCGGAATGGTTTTAAGCACGAGCTTAATAATCGGATTAAGAAGCCATACATTGCACATAATAACTCTGCCGAGGTAATTCGCCTTTCTGCCGACAGTGTCAAAAAGCTCACTGAGGAACGGCAGCATATGCGATTTAAACTGATGTCTTTCAACATCTTTAATAGTATTGGCGAGCTTTGCCATACCGCTGTGCTTCGGTGCGGCGGAAGTGTGGCCGCCCTTGTCGTGAACGGTGAGCTTCATATCGGCATATCCCTTTTCAGCAACGCCGACTGCGGCAATATAAGTATGAATAAGTCCCTTGACATCAAGACGAAGAAGTGCACTTCCCTCGTCAAGAACACTGTCAAGATGAATTCCCCTCGACTGAAGAACCTTAACGATTTCATCTGCACCCGATTCCTCGGAGCAAACAATCTCCTCATTATGGCCAAAGCAGAGATAAACATCTCTCTCGGGTTGGAACCCCTCTTCCATAAGAGATTCAACAGCCTCCATAACGCAGATAAGATGATTCTTCATATCCAGAGCACCACGACCCCAGATTATCTCTCCGTCATTATATCCGCTGAATGCGTCATGCGTCCAGTCATTCTCTGTACCCTCGGCAACGGGAACAACGTCCTGATGCGAAAGCAATGCCATCGGCTCAAGGTCAGGATTCTTACCCTTCCAGCGATAGATAAGACTTGCCTTAGAGACTTTTTCCTTGACCGTATTCTGCTTTATAAGCGGATAGGCTTCGTCAAGAAAATCATGGAATTTATCAAATTCCGACCAATCTATCTCATCCGGATTGCTTCTTGAAATTGTTTTACACTGAATTGCCTTTGACAGATGCTCGGCAACCTTATCCACGTCGATGTCGGCATCTTCAATTTTAACCCCTTCAAACTTTTTCGGCTTGTAAAAAATTGCCCTTATAAGAGTTACAACGATAAAAAGAGCCAACAAAGCCAATAAAATTTTCCACCACATGATTATGCAATACCTCCTAAAAATACAGCCTAAATTTTAGCACAATGACAAAAAATTGTCAATACTACATAATGTTTTAAACGTCAGAATAGCATAAATCGGAATGTTCATCATCATTATATTATAGCCATTTGCAAAAATTGTAAAAAACGTCAAAAATCACACCTTTTGACACCATTGAATATATTGCAATTAGGTGATTATGCACATAGCACAATTTTCATTGAGTAAAAATGCACAAATTGAGCATAAATTATTTGTGCAAAACGCTTGACAAATAAAAATAACCGTGCTATAATGTAGTCACAAAAAGAAAAGAAAGGAATGAATGACTTATGACAAACAACATGTACTATGTCGCAGAGGAAAAAATATTAAACGAGATCGCAAATGAAAAGAAGTTTTCATTCCGTGCTATCTTAAAGCTCCTGACAGCAAACGCTATTTCAAGGAAGTTTTAAGCGCATCGGCTTTTGCGAGCCGTTAATATTGAAATTCTCTATGCCCAAATCAACCGCCATGCGGATTGCACCCCGATAATCTATCGGATTCGAGAAATCGAAATTGCGTGACGGCAAAGGCAGAACTCATAATCACTCGAAAAGGTTTACTCCCCCCTCCTTTTCGGGTGATTTTTTCTTTGAAACATATAAAGAAAATTCATAAATTGTTAACAGGCGGATATATTGACAATTATTGAACAGTAAACTATAATGTTGAATGTCGTACAAATATACGAGGGAGTGAAACACATGAAAGAAACGGTTCATAATGAGTTGAGGTCGCTTTCACATCTTATTTACAGATTTATCGAAAACCTGCCGAACAAGGAAAAAATAGATTCAATGACGGGCACGAACGCCTGTATAATAGGCTACCTAACCGAGAACATCGACCACGATGTTTTTCAAAAGGATATTGAAAAAGCTTTCGGAATAACACGTTCAACTGCTTCAAAAGTTATTAACCTCATGGAACAAAAGGGCCTTGTGGAAAGGCATTCGGTAAGTTGCGACGCACGTCTTAAAAAAATTGTTATGACGGATAAGTCAAAGGCTATATCGCACCTTATGGCAGAGGATATGGACCTTGTCGAAAGCGTTTTGACCGACGGATTCAGTTCCGACGAAAAGGATGCTATGTGTGATTATATCAAAAGGATGAAACGAAATCTCAAAAACTACTACATTAATGAAAACGAAAAGGAGGAACGCTGAATGCATATGATAAAAAGACTGATGCAATGTATTCGTGAATACAAGCTGCCGTCTCTGCTCAGTCCGCTGTTCATCACGGGCGAAGTCGTTATCGAGTGCTTTATTCCTTTTATAACGGCTCAGCTCATTGACAGCATTGAAGCCGGCTGCGGCATGGACGTAATAACTCAGTATGGTATCAAACTTGTGATTCTCGCAATTTGCTCGCTTGCCTGCGGTGCTTTGGCAGGACATTTCTGTGCCGTTGCTTCGTGCGGTTTCGCAAAAAATCTTCGGCACGATCTTTTCTATGCAGTTCAGAATTATTCATTTTCAAACATTGACAAGTTTTCCGCATCAAGCCTTGTAACAAGACTCACGACGGATGTAACAAACGTTCAGAACTCATACATGATGATAATCAGGACGGCAATCAGAAGCCCGCTGATGCTTGTTTTCTCAATCGTCATGACAATCAAGCTCAGCCCGAAGCTGACGACAGCGTTCGTTGCACTTATTCCGTTCCTTGCGGTCGGACTTGTGCTGATGATAAAGATGGTAATGCCGCTGTTCAAACGTATTTTTAAGCGTTACGATGCACTCAATAATTCCGTACAGGAAAATGTTGCAGGCATCAGAGCGGTAAAATCCTTTGTTCGTGAGGATTTTGAAAATCATAAATTTTCTATCGCATCCGACAATGTATGCAATGACTTTACAAAGGCCGAGAAGCTTATGGCTCTCACCAATCCCCTTGTCAGTGCCGCAATCTATGTTATCATGCTCATAGTATTCTATTTCGGAGCAAAGATAATTGTTACTTCGGGCGGCACGGAGCTTGAGGTTGGCGGGCTTTCATCAATCCTGACCTATGGCATGCAGGTTCTTATGAGCCTCCTCATGGTTTCAATGACGCTTGTTATGATCTCAATGTCCTTCGCTTCAGCCGTACGAATTGTTGAGGTTCTTGAAGAAAGCAGCACAATTAAAAATCCGAAAAATCCAGTTTATAAGGTCGAGGACGGCTCGATTGACTTTGAAAATGTTGATTTTGCTTATTCAAAAAAGCAAGAGGTCAACACATTGCGTGGCATAAACTTCCACATAAATTCCGGTGAAACAATAGGAATTATCGGTGGAACGGGAAGCAGTAAATCAACACTTATTCAGCTAATTCCGAGACTTTATGACGCAACAAGCGGAAGTGTTAAGGTTGGCGGAGTCGATGTAAGAGAATACGATATAGAAGCATTGCGTGATGCTGTTTCCGTTGTGCTTCAGAAAAACGTTCTTTTCTCGGGTACTATCAAGGAAAATCTTTGCTGGGGTGATAAAGACGCAACCGACGAAGATATAAGCAGGGTTTGCAAGCTCGCACAGGCCGATGAATTCATCGAGCAAATGCCCGACAAATACGACACCTATATCGAACGAGGCGGTACAAACGTCTCCGGCGGACAGAAGCAGCGACTTTGCATAGCAAGAGCCTTGCTCAAAAAACCGAAGATTCTTATTCTTGATGACTCTACAAGTGCAGTTGACACCAAGACCGATGCAATGATCAGAAAGGCTTTCCGTGAGGAAATTCCCGACACGACCAAGCTTATTATTGCCCAGCGTATATCCTCGGTTCAGGATGCCGACAGAATAATCGTTCTCAACAACGGTGAGGTCAACGGAATCGGCACTCACGACGAGCTTATGGAAAACAACGATATTTACCGTGAAGTGTATGAATCTCAGACAAAGGCAGGTGATTTTGATGAGTAATCCAATGCCAAAAGGAAGAAAAGCTCCGATGATGGGAATGAAATCCGGAGCTAAGAAAGGCACGTTTAAAAAAATTCTCAAAATGCTTTTCAGCGAGTACAAAGCTCCGCTTATTGCGGTAGTTGTCTGCATTATTCTTTCAACGCTTGCCTCAACGACCTCCAACCTGTTTCTCAATAATTTTATCATTGAAATTAAAAAAGGCATAGGCACAGGCTGGAATGCTGCACTGCCAAACATTATCAAAATCATTGCAATGATGGGATGCATTTATCTCGTCGGCGTTATCGCATCTTTCTTCCACGCAAGGATAATGGCGATAGTAACCCAGGGATTCCTCAATAATACCCGTAAAACAATGTTCCGCAAGATGGAGAGACTGCCGATAAAATATTTCGACACGCATCCGCACGGCGACATAATGTCCTACTATACAAACGATATCGACACGCTTCGTCAGCTTGTTTCTCAGGCTATGCCCGCACTCATCCAGTCGGCATTGACAATCATCATTCTTGTTGTTTACATGCTCTACCTGAGCGTTTGGATGACGCTTATCGTTTTCGGTGCAGTAGGATTGATGATGATAGTCGTCAAAACGGTCGGCGGCAATTCTGCCAAGTTTTTTGTTCGTCAGCAGAAGGCTCTCGGTAAAACAGAAGGCTTCATTGAGGAAATGATGAGCGGTCAGAAGGTCGTTAAAGTATTTAACCATGAGCAGGAAAGCTGCAAGGATTTTGACAGAATCAACGGTGAGCTTTTCAAAGAAGCTTCAAAAGCAAACAGCTTTGCGAATATCCTTATGCCAATCATGGGTAACATCGGCAATATTCTTTACGTTTGTATTGCTTTCATCGGCGGACTTCTCATCCTCTCTCCGAATGTTCACAATCTCTCACTCTCGGGTCAGGCACTCGGCATTGCCGTTGTTGTTCCTTTTCTCAACATGACAAGGCAGTTTACGAACAACATCAGCCAGATTTCGCAGCATATCAACAGCATTGTTATGGCTCTCGCCGGTGCGGACAGAATCTTCGATCTCATGGACGAGAAGCCTGAGGTTGACGACGGCTATGTTACGCTTGTCAACGCAAAAGAGGTTGACGGCAAACTCGCTGAATGCAAGGAACGCACCGGAACATGGGCATGGAAGCATCCTCACGAGGACGGCAGCGTTACCTACACCAAGCTTATGGGCGACGTTCGCATGGAGCACATGGATTTCGGCTATGAGCCGAATAAAATCGTTCTTCACGATATATCTCTCTTTGCCGAGCCCGGCCAGAAGGTCGCATTCGTCGGTGCAACGGGTGCAGGCAAAACTACTATTACAAACCTTATCAACCGTTTCTACGACGTTGCCGACGGCAAGATTCGTTACGACGGAATAAACATCAACAAGATAAAGAAGGACGACCTTCGCCATTCTCTCGGAATCGTTCTTCAGGAAACGAACCTGTTCACCGGCACAGTTATGGAAAATATTCGTTACGGCAAACTCGATGCAAGTGATGACGAGTGTATCGCAGCCGCAAAGCTTGCAAATGCCGATGAATTTATTCGTATGCTTCCCGATGGTTACAACACCATGCTGACAGCCAACGGCGGCAATCTTTCACAGGGTCAGCGTCAGCTGCTTGCAATCGCAAGATCTGCAGTTGCCGATCCGCCGGTTATGATTCTCGACGAGGCGACCTCCTCTATTGACACGAGAACCGAAGCCATTGTTCAGAAGGGCATGGATGCTCTGATGAAGGGCAGAACGGTATTTGTCATCGCTCACAGACTCTCGACAATTCGAAATTCCGATGTTATAATGGTACTTGATCACGGACGTATAATCGAGCGAGGCAATCATGATGATCTTATTGCCGCAAAGGGCAGATATTATCAGCTTTACACCGGCTCGTTTGACAAGGAGGAATAACGTCGGCATTTCCGTAAAAAATAATTTTGACCTTATTTTAAGGCAATATTGCACAATTTGGGAGTTATTATGGCTTTGGTATATGCGGTGCTCAGTGCACTTGTGGATTTTCTCATAACGTACTTCAAGGGCTTTGTCAAAAGCTTCGGGGATATCTGGAAGCCGCTTTTGCTGTTTCCTTTAATATACGTTTGCTTTTTATTGCTTCACCTCGGTGCTTTCTGCCTTTATTCTTTCACAACGAACAAGGCCTACACGAGCAATATCCACAATTCTTACAGAAGATTCATGCTTTCAAGTATCAATCTTTTTCTCAAAACCGCAAAGGTCCACGTTCACGTCGAGGGCAAGGAGCTTGTGCCGAACGACGGACAATTTCTGTTAGTCTGTAATCACCTTTCAACCTTTGACCCGATGATTACCATAACAGCCTTGGCGGATAAGAATCTTGCTTTTGTCGCAAAGAAAGAGATCTTCGGCATCTTTGCCGCAGGAAAATATCTTGCAAAATCCGGCTGTGTCGGTCTCGACCGAGAGAACAGCCGTGAAGCGGTCAAGGCGATAAACAGAGCGGCTGACAACATTAAAAACGGTGTGTGTGCAATGGGAATTTACCCCGAGGGCTATGTCAATAAAAAGCCCGGCACACTGCTCCCGTTCAGAAACGGCGCATTTAAGATTGCTAAAAAAGCTAAGGTACCGATTGTTGTTTCCGTTGTTAAAAACACGAGAGAAGCCAACAAAAATATGTTCAGGCATCACTCAAATGTTTATCTGAAAATTCTTGACGTGATTCCTTACGAAAAAATCGCCGACCTCAAAACAAACGAGATCGGTGAGATGGTTTATAAAATGATGGTTAATGAAATCTGAGGAGAAACAATTATGTTTAAAGAAAATGCAGAAAAGCAAATTAAAGAAGCTTATCCCTACAGGCTTGAGCTTCATGCACACACCTCACCTGCCAGCGGCTGCTCACAGGTCAAGCCCGAGGATGTTGTGACGATTTTTCACGACGCCGGCTATGACGGAATTGCCATAACCAATCATTTTTACCCCAAGCCGGAACTAAAAGACTTTCTCGAAATATATCGCAGTGATTATCTCAAAGCACTCGAAACCGGCAACAAGCTCGGAATGAAGGTTTATCTCGGTGCAGAGCTGAGATTTCCGAGCCAAAACAACAATGATTATCTTCTTTTCGGCTTTGAGCTTTCGCAGCTTGAGGAAATGTATTCATATATGACGGGAACGCTTGAGAATTTTGCCGAAAATTTTAAAACCGACGATATGTTCCTTCTGCAAGCTCATCCGTTCAGGAACGGAATGGAGCTCGGATTTGAAAATTATCTTGACGGCGTTGAGGTTTTCAATATGCACCCTAATCACAATTCGAGGGTTGCCCTCGCCGAAAGATACGCAAGGGAGAACGGCAAAATTGCCACAGCGGGAACGGATTATCACCACATCGGCCATGATAATCTCTGCGCCACAAGAGCGGCACACCTCCCCGAAAATGAGCACGAGCTTGTGTCTCTCCTCAAAAGCGGCGACTTTGTTTTCCAAGTCGGCGACCGATTTATAATTTAACATCTCCACAATAAACAACCGCCTCCCAAGGGAAGCGGTTGAATTTTTTATAGATTTAAAAATGGTGTGCGCCGCAATTTATGCGTTATCGCCTTAATAAATACCAAAAGAAATAATTTTGAGAAGCGTCTGCCACCACTCCATGCGAACGGTAATTTGGCATTCAGCGGTCAATCCGTCCGATGATGTTGCTATAATAGTTGCATTGCCCTTCTTTTTTGCTGTGATATTACCGTATTGGTCAACGGAAACTACAGAAGAATTGGAGCTTTCCCATGTAACCTTAACGTCGTTTGTTACGGAAATTGTATCGCTGTCCTTGTATTTGAGACTGATACTCTTTTTGTCAAGCTTGGGTGCTTTTGTAGGAACATACTCCCAAACAGCATAGAATGTGTAAGATTCCGATTTTGCATCCTTTCTGACCCAACTGTCTTCAAATGTCCAACTTGAACCGTTTGCATAAAGCTTTTTGGTATAGCCCTTTTGCTTTATCGTTGAATCATTTACCCAGCCTGCCGAACCACCAACGAACCATGTGTTATCTCCGTTTCTCTTAACATTCCAGCCGACAAGCTTATATCCGCTTCGTTTGCAGGAATTGTTTGAAACTGAAAAATTGTTTCCAAACGTAACATTAAATGCCGATGCATTTCCGCTGCCGCCGTTAGCATTGTAGTTAAAAGAACCTGTTATCGGCTTCCAAATAGCATAAAGGGTAATTGTGCAGCTACCATTCTTTATGTTCGGCGACATATCCGACGGTTTAACACTGGTATCGTCCTGATCGAAAATTTTTCCGCCCGACGGAGTTGTTCCCCAGCCGACGAATGTATATCCCATTCTGTAAAGTCCGAATGATTCTGCATTCCAAAGGCCGTAAACCGGATCCGGCTTATCGTATACCCATTCGCTTTCAAGCAGCTTGCTTCCCTCATATACCATGTTTGAAACAAGCTTGAATCTGTCGGATTTGATTACACCGCCGTTGCCGTTGAATTTGATTGTAAGAATCTTTTCGGTGGATGATGTTGACGAATCATAATTCTTTGCGTGCCAAATTTTGATGGAAGTATACTTGACTTTTGAATAGTCCACCTTTGCGTATCTTACCTTGCCTGTATAGCCACCCTTCGTATAATCGCTTTTATGATCTGCGCAGCGCTCATGACCCTTTTCACAATAGTAAGTTCCGCCCACGTTTGCATCATATACAGTTACCCCGTTACTGTCACAGCTGATAAAAACCATGTAATGTCCGCTTGTGCGCAGTATATCACCGATTTTTGCTTTCTTGAAGAAATCATACTTTTGAGCATTGGTTTTTCCGGAAAGGTTTGCTGACGAAACCTCTGTATAGTTTGCAGCTGCCATCGGCTTTCCGAAGCATTTTGTGAAACAATATGATGCAAAGGCATAGCATGTACGACCGTTTGAATAGTTTGATGTACTGATTCCTTTTGACTTCAAAATAGAATGAAGCTCACAGTTATAGCATGTTTTTCCGTTAGGATATGCTTTGAAAATAGAACCGTGCTCGCATCTTTTGCCGTTCTTTGAAAAATATGATTTGTTCGGATATTCTGATTTGATTGAATTAATCGTGTTTTTTACAGCGTCTGCACCCACCGCAGAAGCATTTACTGTCATTCCGCTCATCGGAACAATTGATACCAACATCATTATTGTCAGTATCAAAGACAATAACCTTGAATTAACTTTCTTACATTTGTTTTTCATTATGTCTGATCCTCCGTTATATAAATTTTCTTTTCCTCATTCCGAGGGGGATATCTGCAACTCGGCTGGGCTTAATACCATATCCAGCCGAACAAAACAATTACAATCAGCCATTGGCCAAAGGAATATCCGACCGTAACCTTACAGGTGTCTGTTGCGACATTTCCGTTGGAATCGGTCACAGTGCAGGTAATCGTTGCATTACCCTTCTTTGCACCGTAAACCTTGCCGTTATTATCAACCGTCGCAACCTTGGTGTTCGATGACGAATACTCGACAGTGTACTTCGCCCCGTCATCCGCCTTGATCGTCGGCTTGATCGTTGTAGACTTTTTGTAGTTCAACGTAACATCCGAAATTGAAACATCTGTTACTTTTGCCATTTCTTTGACTTTAATTTTATATGAAGCAGACACAGATCCGTCTTCAGTAGAAACAGTAATGATTGTTTCACCTACACTTTTACTGATTACAAAGCCATTAGGAGTTATCTCGGCAACATTTTCATCTGAGCTTTGCCAAATTAATTTTACATCTTCGCTTATATCTTCCGGATCTGATATCGGCAATTGTAAAAATGACTTATCTATATCCATTTCAATCGATTCTTTCTCAAAACGGAGTTTTTGCGGCATTATCGGATTACTTGTAATACAATACACACTGAAATGTTCGGTTGTAAAATATATATAACCATCTTTTACATCAAATTTCATTTCGGTATATTTTCCGTCAGCTTCCTCTCGATATAATTTCATTGCAAATATATCCATGCCCTTTGGAACGGGAATTGCAACATCAACAGTACCTTTTACCGGAACTTCTTTGCCGTCTTGATAAAGTGACATTCCGAAAACCTTAAGCATTCTTATATCGGAAAATACTTTTTTTACAACATCTATTTTTGATGTATCCACAATTTTGTATTGATGGAAGCTTACTCCTCCGTCAAATGCCGTATCAGACGAAACACTATATCCATTAGAATAAAGAGTTCTTTGAGACAAACGGCCGTAGATATTTATCGGTTGGTTTTTTTTCAAACTCCGCATATCTGACATCATATTTATTGTATTTGCCACTTCACACATCTTAAATGCAAAGTCAATTATTTGTCCGGCAGATCCGAGCAAAGTGGTCAGTGTTTTTTCCGCCAAGCTAACGGGTAATCCCTTAACCATTTTAACGAGAGAATTCATTAGAATTTGTTTCATATCAATTTTAAGCGTTCCGCAACATTTAATAAATTCAAACACAACTTCCGAAGCTTGTTTTGCATTTCCAATCTGAACTGTCGTTATAAACTCATTTAAAATATTGATAATTATTTTGCTTTTTTGAGACGCTATAACCTTCATCAATTCATTTGTAAGTTCCTTTGCAGCATCTTCTACAACTTCTTTTTCCTTATTGCCGCCTGCCACATTTTTTATAGCTGGCCAAATAGTTGCAACCGCTAAATATGAAAGATTATAAACACCACATGGGACAGAAGAATACGCATTGTTCGTAACAACAATATGTCCATCACGCGGCATTCTGTCTATTTCAACACTTGTTTTTGTTGAATACGCTTCATTTCTATATGATCTATCGGCTAAATCTGTAACGTTAAATGCTTTTTTTACTAAATCCCAATAGCCCGTGGGAAGCACTCCGTTTCTTTTAGCAATCGGTATACATTGTTGAATTTTTCCGTCTTTATTATAAACTTCTACGGTGCCAAAACAAGCTGCTTCATTATAAACGTCAAAAGTTATATTGTACGCACTCGAATCACTGGAATATTTGAAATTATCAACTGTCAACCCCAAAGAATAAACATTAAAATCATCATTTTTAGGAAGCGATTCAACACAATATACCTGCTCGCCTTTTACAGCTATTACAAAGCTGCTGGTTTTTATATATTCATCGTTACGATAAGCTGTTACGGTGAGAACCACTTTTCCCGGTCTCTCTCCAAACAAAGATACTTTGGAATACCCGCTCTTATTTTCAGCACTCAGTATCGAAAGAACACTATTATCCGAGGAAGTAACCGCAAAAGCTACATCAGCTAAACACGCAGCACGCATGGACTTATCTCGTCCAAGAAGCTCAAATTGCATATTCAAAGTCTGTTTTTCTCCAACATACAAATCAGCATTTGAAGCAAACGCGTGCAAACTATATGTTTCAAAATCCACTTTATCTCCGCAAATTCTAAAGTTTATGTTGTTTTTTTCAGCATATGTTTTTGCGTAGCTTTCTAAAGAATCTGAGCATATAAAAAACAATTCGGAACAATTTCCAAAAGAATCAGTTCCAATTCTTGAAACTGAATTTGGAATATGTACAGACTCAAGCACTGTACATCCGTTAAACGCATACGAATTTATTCCCTGTACCGATTCAGGTAGTACAATCTTTTCAAGTTTTGTACACTTATAGAAAAGCGCTGTGGGAATATTTACAATTCCATTTTCAAGCGTTGCTTCTTTTATGCTTGTTCCGGAAAACGGGCCTACTGTTCCGCTACCTATTCCGACAACGGAAACCGATCTTGAAGATGCAACAAGACTTTTGGGAATGCTTATTTTCTTCAATGCTTTATCATTTAAGAAGGCTCCCGCTTCTATGGTTTTTATGCCTGACGGCAAATCAACCTCGGGTAACGCAGAGCATTCACTGAAAGCTAAAGCCTCAATAGTCTCTACGCTTTCGGGCAAAGTGATCATTCCTAATTTTTTACATCTTCTCAATAAAGCAGCCGGTATTTTTTTGATTCCATCATCAAACTTTACATACAACAACCCCGAGTTATCAAAAGGCGGAAGGTCATATTGTGTTCCTATTCCAACTATGCTTGCATATGCGCCAACTTCAGTAAGACTCTTCGGGATATTAATATGTTTAAGTGCAGATGTTTCCGAAAAGGCACCTCCCTGTATCGCAGTTAATCCGTCAGGAAGATTAATCTCCGATAAGCTGGTGCAGCCGCAAAAAACTATTTCTCTGATTTCTTTTACATTAACCATTCCCGTAACCTTTTTTAATTTTGAACAAAAATAAAAGGCTGCGCATTCAATTTTATTTATTGAATCAGGAATATTGACCTCTTCCAGCTCGTTGCATTTCATAAACAAGCCCTGACAGATTTTGGTGCAGCCGGAATCAAAATATATATTCTTCAACTTTGAAGACGAAAAAGGTCCGATTCTATATCCCAGTCCGATACCAACGACACCGTATCCTATGTTACAGAACTCAAGGGACGCTGGGATTAGTATTGATGTAATTGATGTTTGGAAAAAAGCGCCGCCGCCTAATTTTTTTAAAGAACTCGGAAGAATAACTGCTTTGAGTGAAGTACACTTTCCAAAAGCTAAATCTCCGATATTAACCAAATTAGGAGACATGGAAACAACACTTAAAGAAGTACAATTAAAGAAAGCACCGCCGCAAACTTCCGTCAAATTGTCAGGCAGATAAACGCTTGTAATTCCAATAAAATCCTTAAACGCACATTCGCCTATCTTTGTAACTTTTTTCCCGTTTATTTCCTCCGGAATATCAATAGAGCCGGCGTACGTTTTTCTGTTTATTTCTTTATCTACACCTTTAATTGTTATTTCGTTGTTTTCTTCAATACATATAAAAATACCATATTGAAACGTTTCATTTGCCGCCGCTGCCGCCTTTATGTATTCACCGATTTTGGCGAAGCTGAACCAATCGGGTAATTTAAGCTCGGCAAAGCCACTGAGCGGTACAGCAGTCAGCACTATAACTGCGACCAAAAACGAGGAAAGAATCCTCTTAAAGGTTTTCTTCATTTTTTAACCCTCCGTTAAAAATTTGTGAGATAAAAATCGTTTGATTTCGTTCCAGCCGTCCTTAAAGGTGAGGCAGAATTCATCATTGACGGGAACGCCGCCGATTGCTCTGCAAAGCTCAAGATACGCATATCCGACCATCATAAACGCTACCGGCGGACCTGCGATTCCGAGAATCAGAGATGCTATGAGCGTCTCCGGAAAGAATACCGTCCACATCGTTGCCGACTGAAACGCAAGCCAAAGATTCTTGAAATAATTGAATTTCTCCTCCGGCTCTTCCTCGTCCTCGTCATACTGTCCGTCAATTTCGCCCTCCGGCGGCTGTTCCTCCTGCGTAACCGTCACGGTTGTTGTCGGTTCTTCGTCGACCGCAAACACGCCGACGGTGAGCATTGCGACAAGCGTTGCGATACACAGGATAATTGAGATAACTTTTTTCATCATAAATTTCCCTTCCTTTTAAATAAATTGAGCTGCAAGGAGTCCTATTTTTTCAAGCCACTCCAGCAATGCGTCATTCTGATTTATCAGCTCCATGAGAAACATCAGCGGTGCACCCACCGTAAACGCAAGGAACCAATAAACAATCATTATCATCCTATCCCCCCTTTTTAGGAAAATAATTTATAAAACTTTCCCTTTTTAAGGTAATCCCTTAAGCCTTGCCGACCTTTGTGATCGACCAAAGCCTCATGCCGTTATAATCCTTAAGCGAACATTCAACCTTTATCTTGCCGTATTTTTCATAATCTCTATACTGATCCTCTCTCGTTATTATATCAAAGGTAACCTCATATGAGCCGTCTTTTTTTTGCTTATCTTCGTTGTAGCTGGCTTCGGTCGTTCTGTCATCACAGCCGTCCCTGCCGACAATGCAATAACAAAAGCCGTTTTTCAAATAAGCTACATCTTTAACAGAACCCGTATTCATCACCTTATCAAAATCAAGATTGAAAACTTCTTCAACCATGATTCTGACATTTTCCGCATCCATTTTGTGGTAGCCTAAAAAATCCGACTCTTCCACACGATTGAGAGGATCGCTATCACGAAAATTCTTTTCATATGTTGACGCTCCGAAAAGATAGAGATAAACTTGCGGCTCCTTGTTTGATCCTGGAATGATAAAACAAGCATCTTCCTTAGTGCAATCATATTCCGGATAATTATAGACCTCTTTATCGTTGTCATCTCCGGAGACATAGCCCGTGAGCCTTGCATAATTCAGAATATTTGCAAGAATTTCAAAGTCATAATCATTTGCCGTAAGCAACTTCCCGTTGCTTTTTTGTGTCGATTTCTTTGTCGCAGTCGTCTTAGGCTTTCCCTCAGTCACGGTATTGTTTTCATCATCGGTATTTTGTTCTGTTGTTACGTCATTTTTGACATTCTCAGGATTTAGGGCACTTCTTATGCCGAAAAACGAACCGGTTCCCAAGCCTGCCGCAATAATCACTGCTGCAATGATAATAATAATGTTCTTTTTCAATTCAACCCCTCCGATATTTAAACTGTTGAATGGGACATTGCAAATATTTTTGCCTTAAGCGAATAATTATAAAACTTATACTGTGCTTCGGAAACTTCGGCATAGCTGAGTCCATGTTCCTCCTCCGTATCCTCGCCGTTATATCTTTCAAACATGCGAACGGGAATCCCGAGAGAATTAAGCTCATACCTAACTGTTACAATTCTGTCATAGCTGTCGTAATTCTCCCAATAGCCTCCGTCGCCGAGCTTTTTATAGTAGTCCTTGATAACGAATTTAACAATATTTCCGTTTGCGTCATATTCAAATGTTTCCATAAAATCGTCGGGAGTGCCGTAGACCGCTTTTGTAATATTTCCTTTCTCGTCATGCTCAAAAGCATATTTCTGCAGGCTGCTGCTGAAAGCGATAAGCCGATGGCTTTCGTTATAGATCTCGGTAGGCTTCATGACATTTTTGACATACTTTGTATCTTCGGAATCATAGGAGGAATCGGTATCATAATACGTCTTTCCGATGACCTCACCGTATTCATTCAGCTTCAGCACGGCAAAGCCGCCCACATCTGTAAATCCCTCTATCGTAACGGTTCTGCCGTCGCTGCCCCAGTTTATATTAAGCGTTCCGTAGCTTGCGATATAGCTTATCGGCGCATAATACTTTCCCTTTTCAAAGTTCTGAACCGGATTTGACCGAATCGGCATATTCCTGTCATATTCCTCTTTGGTAACGTTAAATTCGCCGTATTCGATTTTCTCTTCCGTTGTTGTTTCGTCGAGCGTGGTTACCTCAGGCGCGTTCGGCTGCGGAGCTTTGTCCTTTGACTTCACGCCGAAATAAACCCCTGTTCCGATTCCTGCCGCAAGAATCACCGCCGCAATGATGATAATGATGTTCTTTTTCATGTTGACCCTCTCCGCTGTTTTATCATCAGTAAGTTGCTTTCACACAGTCTAAGGCTTTGAGATAGCTCATGTAGAAATTGTACTGCGCTTTTGACACCTCAGTGTAATCAATGCTTCTGCCCTCGTCCTCTGCTCCGTCGGTAACGGATGTCCATACATAAACCGGAAGTCCGATATTGTTTGTCTTGTATCTGAATGTAATTGTTTTGCCCGAGAGTTCATCGGTTGAACCGGAATAATACTTGGTAAGATTTCTGTTGCTGTCATATGTCAGCTTTTCCGTCACAAAGTCATTACCAAAAGAGGTCAGATTTCCGTCTTTATCATATGTATAATTTGAACTTTCACTTTTGCTTGAGCCATATTTGATGATCTCATGATTTTCGTTATACCAGAACTTCGATGTGCGCTTAATATAATCCATCTTGTTTGAATCGGTTTCAGAAATGCCGTAATATCCATTTTCAATTATCTCACCGTAATCGTTCAACTTATAAAAAGTGTAAAAGCCATTTTCCTCATCTGTTGTTACCATAACGCTTCTTCCGTCAGTGCCCCAGCGAAGTGCCATTACACCGTCTCCGGTATTTTCTGCAATCGGCGCATAATACTTGCCGGTCGAGAAGCTCTTAACGGGATTGGAGCAAATCGGGTAAGCTTTATTAAATTCGTCCCTCGTCATGATATTTGAATACTGAATCTTTCCCGTATTGCCTGCCGTAGGCTCTACCGTCGTCGCTTCGGTCTTTTTATCAACCGCATTGGCCTTTACTGCTTCGGTTGTCTTTTCGTCTACGGATGTTGTTGTTTCGTCGAGCGTGGTTACCTCAGGTGCGTTCGGCTGCGGAGCTTTGTCCTTTGACTTCACGCCGAAATAAACCCCTGTTCCGATTCCTGCCGCAAGGATAACTGCGATGACCGATGTAACAACTTTCTTTTTCATTAAAACCTCTCCTTAAGTGATTTTGTTTACGCCTTTATTATACATACAGATATTCTTTAGCCGTAATTTGATTTATACCGATTTACCGTTGAAAGCAGTACAATACCATAATTATATTAAGTCGCCGTTTTAAACCACTGCATTAAGCTTCCGTTTTTCTCATTATTATGTCTGTATTGGTAAAATTTACATATTTTATTATATATTTTATAAAGCTTTTTTCAATAAAACTGTAATACTTGGTACGTATATGTAACACTTTGCATTGTATTCAACGAGAAAACTGTTACATATTTTTACTTAATGTTACAAACAACTTGACTTTTCGCATTTTTAATATAAAATAAATTTGAGGTGACGTGAGAAAATGAACCTATTTATTTGCGACGATGAGCTTTCAACATTAAATTTTCTTAAAAAAATAATCACCGAGCATTACGGTGATGAGCACACGGTTTTTACATTTTCCGACATAAAAACAATGCTTAATTCCGGCGAAACCGCAAATATCCTTATCAGCGACATAAAATTAGATGACAAAAACGGCATTGACGGAGCAACGGAGCTGCTGAAAAAATCGCCCGACACAAAGGTAATCTTTTTCACAGCCTATCCGATGGAGTATTTTGAAGATATTTTTAAAAACTTTCGGCCGTTCGGATTTATCGGAAAACCGATAAACGAGAATCTTCTTTTTAATCATATTGATAACATCGTGGAGCAAAGCACAATAAAAGAAACCCTCGAATTTACATCGAAAGGGCTGACACGCTGTCTTCCGCTCAACAATATTATATATATCGAAAGTCACGGCAGACAAAAATTTATCTTTACCGAAAGCGATACATATATTTCCAACATTTCCTTTGATGAAATAATTCCAAAGCTGAATTCGGATTTTTCAAGAAGTCACATTGCATATATCGTTAATCTACGGTATGTTTCAAAAATTATCAACAACAGCTGCCTGCTCACGAACAATAAAATTATTCCCATCAGCAGGAAATACAAGCGCAGCCTTCAGGCATCTTTTTTTATTTTCAAGGAGAGTCACCAGGTATGAGAGAATCCATATTAAATATTTCTTACATAGCAATTCAGCTCATTTTCGGTTTTGTTCCGGGAATATTTTTGAACTATATGCAGGAATCCAAATTCAAATATCCGATTTTTAATGTTTTGATCATGGCTTTTTTATGGGACGCTCCTTTTATTATGAGCTATATTACCGGCACAAAGCAGCCGTTTGGAATAATATCTCTGCTATTGCTCATCATCGTTTCCCTGCTTATTTATAAAAACAGCCTGTTCAACAGAATCCTGAATATTGTATTATATTTTATTGTTTTAGTTCCCTTGGAAGTCTTGGCATATATAATTTTGCAGATAACAATGGATATCAACACAAAAGAGTTTGCAGTTTTGTCCGCACTGCTCAGTCTTTTCCTTGTCTGCCTGGTTTTATTCCCGGTCGGAAGCATTATTAAAAACAGAAACAAAAATAATATTAATAAAAATACGCTTATATACTTAATCATTCCGGCGAGTCAAATATTTGTGTTCTACTTGCTTTCTTTCCTCTTTGTTAACGCTTTTAAGCAGGAAAACATTTGGGGAAGCGATCTACAAAAGATCACTCCTATAACTCTGATAGGAATAATGACATTGTACATAGGAACAGATATTTGGATATTTAAACAATACACCAAAAGTATTAATGCAGAAAAGCTAAAAGCCGAAAACACCATCCTTGAAGAAAAGAACAAATTGAATTACCAGTATTTCAGTGACCTGACCGAAAATGAACTTGAGCTTAGAAAAATCAAACATGATATCGGTGGTGCTTTGGAGATCGTTAAAGAGCTTATTTATGATGAAAATGACATAAAAAGTGCCGAGCATCTTTTTGATGAGCTTTCCGAAACCGTTCGGCATATAGACACGGGCTATTATTGTAAAAACAGTTTAATTAATGCCATCGTTACAAACAAATCTAAAACCTGTAAAAAAGAAAACATTGAGTTTAACGTATCAATTTCAATCAGTGAGAATTTAGGGATAAGCGATTCCGATATCTGCCGTGCATTGTTAAACATGTTGGATAACAGCATTGAGGCAAATTTGGCACTGGAAGATAATCATGATAAATTTGTTTCACTAACGGTTAAAACAATTGACGACTATCTTTATATAAAAACTGAGAACCCTTGCAAAGCTCCTGTCATTGAAAAGAAAACTTCAAAAGACAACAAAGAGGAACACGGATACGGCTTAAAAATATTAGAGCAGTTTGCAAAGGACTATAACGGTTCATTTACTATTACAAATGAAAAGAATTCGGTTTCCAGCCTGTTAACATTGAAGCTAAATTAAAAATAAAAATTATAATTAAAACCAAAATAAAATACCAAACCGTTTCACTTACCCAAAAGGCAAATGAAACGGTTTAGTATTTTAATTTACATTTATGCCTTGCCAACCTTCCTGATTGACCAAAGCCTCTTTCCGTTATAATCTTTCAGTGAGCATTCTACTTTAATTTTTCCGTAGTAAGGCTGTTCTTCATCATCTCCAACATACAACATCATTTTGCGTGCCTGAAGAATCACCTCATACGATCCATCGGCTTTTTGCTTGTTGCTGACATATACAAGCTCCGTCATTCTGTCATCACAGCCGTTTCTGCCGACAATGCTGTAACAAGAGCCATTATATAAATATGCCAAATCTTTTACATCATCCGATTTCATTACCTCATCGAGATTGAGATTAAAGACTTCTTCAACCATTATTCTGACATTTTCTGCGTCCATTTTATGATAGCCCCAGAAATCTTCTTCGTAAAATTCCGCCTGCCTTTTACCTATCCAATTTAACGGGTCGTTTACATCTTTACCAAATTTCTTTTCATAACTTGTCGATCCGAAGAGATAAATATACAGCTTCGGTTCTATGCCGGATCTTGGGATGATAAAACAAATCTTGTCAAATGCGTCTTTTTTTGTGCAATCGTAATCAGGATATTCAAAAATTGGCTGCTCCTTATCCGGTTTAACATGCTCGTTTCCTGTTAAATTTGCATAATCAAGAATATTGGCAAGATTTTCAAAATCGCCCTCATTGGATTTAAGCAGCTTGCCTGATGTCTTCTTTTTAACTTCGGTTATCGGCAAGGTTGTCTTGCTTGTCATAGCTGCCGTATTCGTCGTGGTGACTTTCGAAGTATTCTCTATCACTGTTGTAGTCTGATTTGTAGTGTGCACGGTTGTTTCTTCACTTTTCGAGGCTTTTTTTGCATTTCTGATTCCCAAAAATATTCCCGTTCCGATTCCTGCAATCAGAACAACCGCCGTAACAGCAATAATAATATTATTCTTTTTCATCTTGATCCCTCCATAGATATTTGTATGAACTTATACAATCGAATGAGCTAATGCATATTTCTGAGACTTAAGTGACTGAACATAAAAATTATACTGTGCTTCGGAAACCTCAACATAAGAAAAGTTATATTCTCTTTCTACTTCATCTCCGTTATATTTTTCCCACTGTTTCATCGGAAGGCCAACCGAATTAAGTTCCGGTCTTATTGTTACAATTCGGTCATGACTGTCATAATCTTTCCAATAGCCACCGCTACCTAAAACTTTATAATAATCCTTGATTACGAATTTGATAATATTTCCATGTTCGTCATAAGTGAATGCATCTGTTCCTCCCATGCTTTGGCTGTAAATTATTTTTGTAATATTTCCTTTTTCATCGTGTTCATATTGATGCTTGCAATCATATTCGGTTGTTTCAACTAGCCAATGCTTATCGTTATAAACCTCCGTAGGCTTTACAACTTCTTTAATATACACAACTTTGTCAACGTCTTCATTTCTTGCATAATATTTAGTCTCTTCAACTATTTCTCCGTACTCGTTCAACTTATAGACGATGTGTCCCGCAGAAAGAGGGCAAAAACCAACAACAACCGTTCTTCCATCGTCTCCCCAGCTTATGTTAGAATAGCCGTATCCGGTATAATATCGTGTCGGGGCATAAAACTTTCCTTTTTCAAAGCTATTTGTTGATTTGGATTCAATGGGGGCATATTTATCAAATTCACTTTTAGTAATACTTGATTCACCGTATTTCACTGTTTCAACCGTGCTGTGTTTTGTTGTTGCATTTGTGCGAACGGTCGAATTTGTTTGCTTATTATTTCCCGCCTTGGATCTCTCCTCTTTGGCAGTACCGTCTTCTGTTGTTTTTTCTGATGTTTCTTTTGTAGTTTCTTCATTTGCAAGTTCTTCTTTTGTTGTTACAAACACATCCGCTGTTGTCGTATCGGACATATCAGCCTTTTGCGATTTATTCTTTGACCTCACCCCAAAATAAATACCTATTCCGATTCCTGCAATTAAAACAATCGAAATAACTGCCACAATAACTTTTTTCATTTAGACCTCTCCTCTTGCTTTTCTATAATGTGGATAAAACCCTGCCATAGTGCAAAATATATTCGGCTTGTTTTTCCAAAAGAAACTATAACACTTTAATCGGCCTCTGTCTATAAAAATCAACCAATATTAAGCAAATCTTAATATTTCTATTTTTGTTGTTTAAAACATTATTTGTCGCTCATTTTTGTACCACAAAACATCATACGGCATATCCTGTTAATAGGCAAAAGCCGAAAAACAACTCGACCGATATAGCCGGCCGAGCAAAAGGAGTTAATTAAATTGAACAACTATCCATATGAACGCTCCGCCAAAGCGTCTGTGGGGTTTGCACGGAGTGCTTCGTCTGCCATACAGTCGGGATTCACTCCGGCCCTGCCCGAAAATCCCGTTGTCGCAATGGCATATGTTCCGTTCCAGACGGATACAACCACATATGACGAAATGAAGGCACTAAAAGCCGGGACACTTTTTCCTGTTCTTGATAAGCCATTCATGGGTCGTGGTATGAGATGACAAGAGCAATGCTTATGCAGCAGATAGACGCTGTTCAGTTCGCCATGTGGGAACTGCACCTCTATCTTGACACTCACCCCGATGACCTCAGTGCATTGGCACTCTACAAAAAATATGAAGAAAAGAACGAAAAGCTCGTCTCAGAATTTGAAGAAAACTGCGGCCCGCTTTATTCAAATTCAGACCCCGGTGTATCATGGCTCAAAAATCCGTGGCCGTGGGACTTAGGGGGTAACAACTGATGTTTGTTTATGAAAAGAAATTGCAATATCCCGTCAAAATCGCCACTCCCAACGCTAAGTATGCAAGCATTATAATTTCGCAATACGGCGGTCCGGATGGAGAGCTCGGCGCCTCACTGAGATATCTCAGCCAGCGTTTTTCAATGCCCTATCCCGAACTTAAGGGCTTGCTTACAGATATAGGAACGGAAGAATTGGGACATCTTGAGATGATCGGAGCGATTGTTCATCAGCTGACGAGGAATCTTTCGTATGATGAAATCAAACGCAGTGGATTTGACACCTATTTTGTCGATCACACAGCAGGTGTTTACCCGACGGCGGCAAGCGGATTCCCGTGGTCGGCGGCCGAAATGCAATCAACAGGTGATACTATCGCCGACCTGATGGAAAACATGGCGGCCGAGCAAAAGGCAAGAATTACTTACGACAACATTTTACGTTTGGTCGATGACCCTGATGTTCGTGATGTAATCAAGTTCCTGCGTGAACGTGAAATTGTCCACTTCCAGCGATTCGGTGAAGGTTTAAGGATTGCAACTGATAAGCTTAATTCCAAAAACTTCTATGCCTTCAACCCGTCGTTCGATAAATAATTTTCTATTCACTCGGAGCAAAAAAGTGCCTCAAAAGCCGTGTCTTAATCAATGGCAAGACACGGCTTTTTCTATGCCCGAAAAAAATAAATGGGAGGTTCTAACTTGAAAAAATTTACCTCACAGCCCATGATAGGCAAGTCGGATGAGCTTATTTCTGCCGAAGAAAACCGATTATTGAACGGGTCAAGTCAATGTGCGGTGATGACGTTGAAGTCCTTGTCAGCCTTTTCAACAGATCTTCTTTTGCACTCATAATCGTCAAAAAAATACCCTCCTTATCGAATGTCCGATAAAGAGGGTAATATCATAATCCTTGATGGTAACGCCTATACATTTATAATTATATAATTGTGCCGCCGCCGACAACGATGTCTCCGTCATAGAACACAACCGCCTGACCGGGAGCTATCGCACGCTGAGGTGTTTCAAAATCGACGCTGACGTTTCCGTTTTCGAGCGGAGTGATAACTGCGTCGGTTTCCTTTTGCCGGTATCTGACCTTTGCCTTGACCCTCATCGGCTCTGTGAGCTTTTCAATCGAGATAAAGTTTAAATCCGTTGCTTCAAGGTGATTTGAGAATAAATCGTCATTTGAGCCGAGCACAACCCGGTTCTTGGCAAGATCCTTACTGACAACATAGTACGGTGCTTTCGCCGCAATGCCCAAGCCCTTGCGCTGACCTATCGTGTAGTTGATTATGCCCTTATGCTTGGCAATGAAATTACCGTCACGGTCAACAAAATCGCCCTCGGTAAATCGAAATCCGCACCAATTTTCAATGAAGTGGGCATAGTCACCGTCGGGAACAAAGCAAATATCCTGGCTATCGTGCTTGTCGGCATTGACAAAGCCCTGTGCTTCGGCAATTTCCCTCGCCTCATGCTTGGTCATTCTGCCGAGCGGGAAAAGGATTCTGCTGAGCTGATCCTGCGTGAGCGAATACAAAACGTAGCTTTGATCCTTTGTATCATCGGCCGCCTTGCGAAGAATCCAGCGACCCTTTTCTTCGTCGTATTCGTTGATGGCGTAGTGACCCGTTACAACGTAGTCAAACTGCAATTCCTTTGCTCTGTGCATGAGCTGATCAAACTTGATATATCTGTTGCAGTCAATGCACGGGTTCGGCGTTCTGCCGTTGCGATATGCATCAACGAATCGCTCGATAACCTGCAATTTGAAATTATCGGTATAATTGAAAACATAATAAGGTATGCCGAGTCTGTTTGCAACGCTCCTTGCGTCCTCAACGTCATCGAGCGAGCAGCAGGTCTTTTCCTTTTTTATACCGATATCCTCGTTGTTGTAAAGCTTCATCGTTACGCCTATCGCTTCATAGCCCTGTTGAGTTATCAGATAAGCAGCGACGGAGCTGTCAACTCCGCCGCTCATGGCAATCATAGCCTTTTTCATGGCTCAACCCTCTCGGCTGCAGCCCTCGCAGCTTTCGCAGTTGCTTCCGCATTCACAGTTCGTTACGCTTCCAAGGTTAAGGATGATCCGAAGAACTCATACTTATACGGAACAAAGATGGAAGAACTCATGCATAATGAAAGCGGCGTCGATGTAAGCAAGCTCGAATTCGGCCTTAAACAGAAACTCGTTCTGTTAGACCTTCTTGCTGCTATCATTATCGTAGTAATCGGCGTTGTAAAAGCCGGCTGGTATTTCTCACAGATTTGTGCAGTATTCCTTATCATGGGTATCGTTTGCGCAATCATCATGAGATGGGACCTCAACACAATCGGAGCAACTTTCGCAACAGGTTTCCAGGATGCTACTACAGCAGCAATCATGGTTGGTATTGCCCGTGGCGTTAAACTCGTACTGGTTGAAGGTGGAATCATCGATACAGTTGTATACGGATTTACGCTTCCACTTTCACACCTTCCGATTTGGCTGTCCGCAATCGCAATGCTCGTTATGCAGACAATCCTCAACTTCTTCATCCCATCAGGTTCCGGCCAGGCAGCAGTATCCATGCCGATCATGGCACCTATGGCAGACCTTCTTGGCATGACAAGAGACACAGCTGTTCTTGCATTCCAGTTCGGTGATGGTTTATCCAACATCATCTGGCCTACAGCATTCGCAGCAGTAGTATCCGGTCTTGCAGGAATGCCTCTTGAAAAATGGTGGAAGTTCGCATTCAAACTCTTCGGAATCTTACTTTGCGTACAGGCTGTATTGATGGTAATTGCAGTAGCAATTAACTTCGGCGGCTAAAGCAGAGCATAATTCCGACTCTCGAATCATAAAACTGTAGAGAATATAATTCTCATAAAAAACGCCTCATTTGAGGCGTTTTTTAATTGGAGTAATTTGCATGTATAGAAATCGTAACAATTCTTACATTTCAGATACGAAAATCGCTATCCTTCTTGTAAAATAATGTAAATGTAATATAATGTAAAACAAGGAGGGCTATTATATGGAAAAGAAAAAATTAACCTATGATCAATTTAAAGAGAAAGTCAAAACGGAGATAAAGTCTTATCTGCCGGAGAAATTTGGAGAGTATACCGTGAGCGAGAAGCTTGTAAATAAGGTGAATGTGGAACTTGAGACCCTTATGCTGGTTCCGAATCGTGAAAACGATGGGGACACAGATGAGCCTTGCTGCATGGCGAATACCTATTTTAAACCGTATTATGAGAAATATGCTTCGGGTGCAAGTTTTGAAATGTTGATCAAAGAAATCGCAGCAATTATAAAAGCGACCGATGTAATATCAGAAAAAATGAAGAAAAGTACAGAGGAAGAGCAGATCATTTTTGGTGAGTGCATCGTCTTCCAGCTTATCAACAAGGAGCGAAACAAAAGGCTGATTGAGAATGTGCCGCACTATGATGTTCTCGATCTTACATTGATATGCCGTGAGGTTGTAATAAACGGAAACGACCTCTACAGCACGATCATCGACTATGAGATACTCAGGAAAATCAATATGACGGAAGAAGAACTGTATAAATTTGCGCTGAAAATGACGAAGAAAACCTTAAAACCCGAGCTTGTCGCTGTGGCACCGCCGATGTATGCCTTATCAAACAAAAGACTTACCTGGGGTGCAGCTTCCATCGTCTATGAGAAGCTGCTGGAAGACCTTGCAAACAAGCTTGACTGCGATTTGTATCTGCTGCCGTCGTCTCTTGATGAGATAATTGTTTTACCGACGAACCTGCCGGAGACGAAGATCAATGATGAAACGGTAAAAGAATTACTGAAAGCCGGAAATAAAGAAAGCATTACCGAAGAAGAATGGCTGTCCGATAATGTATACATTTATCGAAAGGACGAGCATCTGATTGATATTCTTCAGTAATGCTGTAGTATTAAAAGTTGTCAAAAGGTATTACACATTATTTGTGTTATCCAAGAAAGTGATCAGGGAGCCGGCAAACTTTTCTTTGGTTTTGTCGGTTATTCCGCAGTAAAGCATGGCCATGCCCGAATCTCTGTCGCAGAATACGCTGCAAGGGGTGGTTTCCACTGCATCTTCCACGATCATTTCCGAGTCACCGGTGAAAGCCAAAAAGCTGCTTTCAAACTGATCAAGAAGAGCCGAGGTTTTCCCGCCGCCGCTGTAAACACTGTAACTGTTCACGGTGCAGCTCTTTACATCGCAGAGCCCTGCGATCGTCTTGTATGCATCGCAAATCTCCATAAGAAGATCAGCGGAAGAACTCATGGCACTTACCAAAATCGACAGGGAAGAACCTTTTGCGCGGATTTTTCCGATATTTGTGACGGCGGTTACATTGCCGTCGTCATCTTTGTAATATACACCGTTAAGTGCCGTGTACATAAGGCTGACAATGTTTTCGGTTTCTTTCTTTGTGAATACCGTGTTAGGAAGTTCTGTTTCTTTATACGTATAGGAGATTTCGGGATAATCCCCCGCATATTTGTCGTCAAATTTTTCGATCGCCTTATCCATTCTCGTGCAGAACTTTTCCTCGTCAGAAGAACTGATGACAACCGTTACCGATACACGTGAAGGCATTGTGTCGGCATTTTTTCCGCCTGTAAAGGATGAAAGTTCAAACAAAAGCGAAGTCGATTTGAAGTTCGCCAGCAGATTTCCGAGCGTTTTGATAGGGTTAATCGCGTAACCTGCATCCTGAGAAGGAACATGTTTGATTGTAATCTTGTATGCCTTGTCATGCGTCGGAGCACATGTTTTCAGCGAATCCGTAATCGCAAACTGTTTATATCCGCCGGTTGTGATTGACACTTTGGAAGAGGACGAAGTTCCCAGGAAGAACAACTGCGTGTCCTTTGTCATGTATTCTTCCGACAGTGATTCCGCACCCTTCATCTCGCCGTTTTCACGCGGCATGAACACGACTTTGAAAGCTCCGTGATATTTGGCATTCTTGGCAACGGTCAGAGCTGTCGCCATAGGTTCCAGATAGTTTTCCATATCTGCAGCGTCGTATTCGCATGCGATAATTACCGGTTTGTTTTCTTTGTAGTCCTTGGACGATGCCTTAATCGAGTAGATAACGTTGTTATTCCAATCTCTTTCAGACTTTATATTTTTGTTGGCCGCCCACGAGACGAGGTAATCGGCCACCTTATCATTTGAATTCAACGTGCTGAGCGAGTCGGCAATATCCGTTTTGTATGCACTGAGTTTTTCGCTTACGATTTCTTCCAAAGTAGGTTCATCATTTTGATTCGAGCGAACCAGATAGATTCCGCCCGCAGCGAGCGCAATCACCAATATGACTCCAATAGCCAAAAAGACTGTTTTTTTTCTGCCTAAATTTTTAATTTTACTCGATATATCCAATTTCCCCATAATTATCCACCTTTTTAAATTTCATGCTTTGAATTACAGTGTCACAATGCTATAATGTAGTTGTAAACTTACAAGTTACAATTATATCATAAAAAATGTGAAAAGGAAAGTGATTATAAGATGAAGAATATTGAAGGCGAAAGAATTGTATTGCGCGAAAGTACATTTGATGATTGCAGATTCTTTGCGGAATGGGAGCAGATGGATTCGGTTACGGAGTTCTTCACGATAAGCAAGGGCAGAGACTACGAAGAAGTTGTTACGGAATTCATCCACCGATGTGAGGACGATGACAAGATGCAGCTGACAATCTGTCTCAAAAAGGACGAAAAACCGATTGGGCGAATTTATGTAAGCAATATTGACGATCACTATGATTCTCTTGATATAACGAGAATCTACATAGCTGACAAGAACATACGCGGCAGGGGACTCGGAGAAGAAGCCCTGGAAACGATGCTTCGGCTTGCATTTGAGGAAATGAATATGGAGAGAGTTACCTTGGATCATTTCACCGACAACAAAATCGCCTCGAAACTCTATCTCAAGGTTGGATTCTTATACGAAGGCGTGATGAGAAACGGCGGCAAGAAAGACGGAAAATATGTAGACCTTCATTTGATGTCCATGCTTCGGGAAGAATATTTTTCGAGAAAAAACAAGTAAACCTCTTGACATATCGGACATTTAGTAGTAAATTTTAATATACATACTACATATTGTGGTTTATTGACATGTAATAATGGGAGAAAAGAAAAAGGAAAAGGACGGTTTTACGCATGGACAGCATCAAAAAGATCATTAAACGAGACGGAAGAATGGTTGACTTTAATGTCGACAAAATTGCCGATGCCATTTTTAAGGCTGCGCAGGTTCTCGGCGGACGTGACAGAGAAATGTCGCTTTATCTGGCAAAACAAGTGGAACTTTATTTATTGGAAATCTGCCATAATCAGATACCTACGGTAGAACAGATTCAGGATGCTGTTGAGAAAATTCTGATTGAAAACGGACATGCCCGCACAGCGAAAGAATACATACTTTACCGTGCGGAACGTACCAGAGTCAGAAACATGAACACCAAACTCATGAAGATTTATGAGGATCTGACTTTTAAAGAAGCAAAAGAAAACGAAATCAAGCGTGAAAACGCAAACATAGACGGAAATACAGCAATGGGAACAATGCTGAAGTACGGTTCCGAGGGTGCCAAGGAATTCTACAAGATGTATGTTATCGACCCGAAGCATACCAAAGCCCACGAAGAAGGCGACATCCATATTCACGATATGGACTTCTATACGCTGACGATGACCTGCTGCCAGATTGACCTGGTAAAACTGCTCAAAGACGGATTTTCGACCGGACACGGGCATTTGAGAGAGCCAAACGACATCGAAAGCTACGCAGCACTTGCATGCATTGCGATTCAGTCGAATCAGAATGACCAGCACGGTGGACAGTCCGTACCGAATTTTGACTACGGAATGGCTCCCGGCGTTAAGAAAGCATATAAGAGACTTTATGTGACGAACCTCGGCAAGATGCTCGACTTCCTCGAAGATATAGAAGACGGGGTTGAGAGAATGAAGGCTCTCGAAGGAAAGATTGAGCACGAACACGGCGTTTATCCTTGCATGGCATGGGACAACAACTACATGGAGCTTGAACTGGAAGAACTTAAGAAAATCGTTCCGGAAGAGGAAGCACACAAAATGCAGGCTCGCTCCAAGAAGTTCGCCGATAAAGAAATCAGAAGGAAGACTTATCAGGCGATGGAAGCCTTCATCCATAACCTGAATACCATGCACTCCAGAGCAGGCGCGCAGGTTCCGTTCAGTTCCATCAACTACGGCACAGACACCTCTCCGGAAGGCAGGCTCGTCATGGAAAGTATTATGATGGCGACAGAAGCGGGACTGGGAAACGGCGAAACACCGATTTTCCCGATTCAGATATTTAAAGTAAAAGAAGGCGTAAGCTACAATCCGGGAGATCCGAACTACGACTTGTTCAAGCTCGCATGCAAGGTTTCGGCGAAGAGACTTTTCCCGAATTTCTCGTTCCTTGATGCACCGTTCAATAAGCAGTACTATAAAGAGGGCGATCCAAGCACGGAATGTGCTTACATGGGATGCCGTACGCGTGTTATCGCCAATGTCTATGACCCGACCAGAGAAATCGTAAACGGCAGAGGCAACCTCAGCTTTACTTCGCTGAATCTGCCGAGACTGGCGATCAAAGCGAAAGGCGACATCGATTTGTTCTTCGAATTGCTCGACAATACGATTGACATTTGTATCGCACAGCTTTACGACCGATTCAAAATTCAGTCGCAGAAAAAAGTCAAGAACTTCCCGTTCCTCATGGGACAGGGCATTTGGCTTGACTCGGACAAGCTGGGTCCTGACGATACCATTGAAGAAGTAATCAAACACGGAACGCTTACCGTCGGATTTATCGGGCTTGCGGAATGCCTGAAGGCTCTTGTGGGCGCACACCACGGAGAGTCAAAGGAAGCACAGAGCCTCGGACTTGAAATCGTCGGCTACATGAGAAAGAGAATGGATGAGCAGGCAAGAAAGACCGGCCTCAACTGGTCACTCATCGCAACGCCGGCGGAAGGACTTTCGGGACGTTTTGTTAGAATCGACAAAGAAAAATACGGAATCATCCCGGGCGTTACGGACAGAGACTATTACACAAACAGTTTCCATGTTCCGGTATACTACCCGATAAATGCTTTCGAAAAGATCAGACTGGAAGCTCCTTATCACGAACTTACCAACGGCGGACATATTTCCTACATTGAACTTGACGGAGACCCACTTAAGAACCTTGATGCGTTCGAAAAGGTAGTAAGATGCATGAAGGAATCCGGAATCGGATACGGCTCCATCAACCATCCGGTTGACAGAGACCCTTGCTGCGGATACACGGGAATCATTGATAATGAGTGCCCGCAATGCCACCGCAAAGAGGAAGAAGGCGATGTCGGATTCGAGAGAATCCGCAGAATAACCGGATATTTGGTAGGAACCATGGATCATTGGAACAATGCCAAAGCGGCAGAGGAAAAGGACAGAGTAAAACATGACCTCAACACAGGATTCGAAAAACTTTAATTTCATACGGCTTGCAGGGGTCATAAGGGAATCCATCGTGGACGGACCGGGACTGCGGTTTACCGTATTCTGTCAGGGCTGTCCCCACGGATGCGAAGGATGCCACAATCCGGATACGCATGATTTTAACGGTGGATACGACTGCGAGATATCGAAGATTACAGCGGCAATCGATGAGAACCCGCTGCTGGACGGAGTAACCTTTAGCGGAGGGGAACCGATGTGCCAGCCGGAGGCCTTCCTGAATCTTGCCCGCGAAATCAAAAAAAGAAATCTGAACATCGTAATCTATACCGGCTTCACATTTGAGGAACTTCAGGAAAAGGCAAAAACAAACGATGCAGTGCGGCAGCTCCTCCAATTGACGGATTTGCTCATTGACGGACCTTTTGTGCAGAAACAGCGCGATTTGACCCTGCTCTTCCGGGGAAGCAGCAACCAGCGGGTGATCGATATGAAGCAGACCTTAGAAGAGGGAAAGATCTGCCTTGCCGAAAAATATTTATAAGAATCATAAAAAATCGCTTGAAACAAGCCTCGCCATGTGGTATAATGGCTTGTGTTCGAGTGTGAACCCAATTTAAAACGAAATGCGTCAAGCTTAATATACTAAAGGAGGTGCGGTAAATGTCAAGAAAATGCGAAATTTGCGGAAAAGG
>OIZV01000222.1_pt1 | contig 35583 bp, 29 predicted proteins | sample 1588681 | NCBI WGS metagenome assembly OIZV01 (sample SAMN03283281) | human gut metagenome | biome: human-associated habitat; material: feces | host: Homo sapiens | place: Peru | collected 2012 | reverse complement strand
CTTCCTCGATGACGGCATGTATCTCGTCACGGTGCTGATTGTCCGCGCTATGAAGCTCAAGCAGGAGGGCAAGACGCTCGGCAGCCTGATTGCCGACCTGAAAGAGCCGGTCGAGAGCCGCGAAATCCGCCTGAACATCACCGCCGATGACTTCCGCGACGCGGGCAAGGTAGTCATTCAGCGCGTGCTGGATTATGCGAACGCGGCGGAAAACTGGCATATCGCGCCGGATAACCGCGAGGGCGTGCGCATTCTGTTTTCGCTGGACGGCGGCGTGGACAACGCGTGGTTCATGCTGCGCCTGTCGGTGCACGATCCGGTGATGCCCGTGAACGCCGAGAGCGACGTGGAGGGCGGCCTTGAATATATCCTCACGCAGCTGTACGCCGTCCTTGAAAAGGACAACGAGGAACTGGATCTGACGCCTTTGAAAGACGTGATCAATCAACTGAAGACCAAATAAGAAACGGGAGTGACCTATGATGAACAAGGAAACCATGGTTGTCAACGCGATTCGCATCCTGTCCGCGGAAGCGGTACAGAAGGCCAAGAGCGGCCACCCGGGCATGCCCATGGGCGCTGCGGCGATGGCATATGCCGTATGGGGACGCGAAATGAAGCATAATCCCGCCGACGACAAGTGGGCGGATCGCGACCGCTTTGTGTTGTCCTCCGGCCACGGCTCCATGCTGCTGTATTCCCTTCTGCATCTGTTCGGCTACGGCCTGACGATGGATGATCTGAAGAACTTCCGCCAGTGGGGCAGCCTTACCCCCGGTCACCCGGAGTACCGCCACACCAAGGGCGTTGAAACTACCAGCGGCCCTCTTGGGCAGGGCATCGCCATAGCGGTAGGCATGGCCATGGCAGAAAGCCGGCTTGCCGCCCACTTCAACCGCGATGGCTACAAGGTAGTTGACAATTACACCTACGCCCTTTGCGGCGACGGCTGCCTTCAGGAAGGCGTTGCTTCCGAGGCCGCTTCCATGGCAGGCACCATGGGCCTCGGCAAGCTGATACTGATCTACGACCGCAACCATATAACCATAGAGGGCCGCATAGAGTCCACCTTTGGCGAGAACGTAAAGGGCAGGTTCGAGGCTTACGGCTGGCAGGTACAGGAAGTAGCCTCCGGCGAGGATATGGACGCTATACAGGCCGCTCTCGACAATGCTAAGGCGGACACCGAACATCCCTCTCTCATAATCGTGAACACCGAGATAGGCTATGGCACAGCTAAGCAGGGCAAGGCCAGCGCCCATGGCGAGCCTCTGGGGGAGGAAGCCCTCAAGTCCATGCGCGAGTTTTATCAGTGGGACTATGCGCCCTTTGAGGTACCCGGCGAGGTATATGCGCACTTTGAGGAGCTGGGCCGGGGCTATGCAAAGGCTGAGGAGGAGTACGACAGGATGTTCGAGGGCTACAAGGCCGCGTACCCCGAGCTGTATGCCGAATGGGTGAGGTGGCATGACAGTAAGCTGCCGGAGGAGCTGCTCAACGATCCCAGACTGACCGCTGCCGAAAAGCCAATGGCCACCCGCGCCACCAGCGGCGAGATACTCAACCTCGCGGCGGAATACATGCCCAACCTCTTTGGCGGCAGCGCCGATCTGGCCCCCTCGAACAAGAGCGAGCTCAATGGCAAGCCCTATTATTCCAAGAACGACAGGGACGGCTCGAACGTACACTTCGGCATACGCGAATTTGCCATGGCGGCGGCCTGCAACGGCATAATGCTCTATGGCGGGCTGCGCCCCTACTGCGCCACCTTTATGGTATTCTCGGACTACCTCAAGCCCGCGATGCGCATGGCGGCGCTTATGAAGCTGCCTGTGCTGTACATACTTACCCACGACAGCATAGGCGTAGGCGAGGACGGCCCCACCCATCAGCCTATCGAGCACCTTGCCTCCATAAGGGCCATACCCGATACAAACCTCTTCCGCCCCGCGGACAAGAAGGAAACCGCCGCGGCCTATATTGCCGCCCTGTCCGGCACTATGCCCACCGCCCTGGCGCTTACCCGCCAGAACCTGCCCCAGCTTGAGGAGACGGACGTGAAGAAAGCCATGCTGGGCGGCTACATACTGCGCGGCAGCGAAAAGCCCGACGTGATACTCATGGCCAGCGGCTCCGAGGTGGAGCTTGCCATGAAGGCGGCAGACGAGCTTGAGGCCAAGGGCAAAAAAGTTCGCGTGGTATCAATGCCCTGCACTGATATATTCGACAGGCAGAGCGCGGAGTATAAGGAGAGCGTGCTGCCCGGCTCGGTAAGGGCGAGAGTGGCTATAGAAGCGGGCTGTGCCATGAGCTGGTACAAATATATCGGGCTGGACGGCGAGACCGTCACCATAGACCACTTTGGTGCCTCCGCGCCTGCGGGCATACTCTTTAAGGAGTTCGGCTTCACGGTAGAAAACGTAGTAGCCGCAGCCGAAAGGGCGATGAGCAAGTAAGACGTATATGATAGATACGCTTCTTATCGATCTTGACAACACCATACTGGATTTTAACAAGGCCGAGGGCCCCGCGCTTGCGGGCGCCCTCAGGACCATGGGCATTGAGCCTACGGAAGAGCTTCTCAGCCGCTACAGCGTGATAAACCTGGCCCACTGGAAGCGCCTTGAAAAGGGGCAGATCACTATGGCGGAGGTGAAGGTGAGCCGCTTCAGGCAGCTCTTTGACGAGTTCGGAATAACCGTATCCCCCGCGGAGACCGCCAAGGTATACGAGGGGCTGCTGGCGATAGGCCATTATTTCGTAGAGGGGGCCGAGGACATGCTTGAGGAGCTTTACGGTAAATACAGGCTGTATCTTGCCTCAAACGGCATAGCGAAGGTGCAGCACAGCCGCATAGACAGCGCCGGTATAGAGAAGTATTTTGACGGCATGTTTATTTCCGAGGAAATAGGAGGCCGCAAGCCTGAGCCGGAGTACTTCCAAAGGTGCTTTGAAAGGATACCGGATTTTTGCAAAACGCATACCGCCATACTGGGCGACAGCCTTTCGGCCGATATGCAGGGCGGCAAAAACGCCGGGATAACCACCATATGGTTCAACCGCGACGATATGCCTGACGAGGAGGACGTGCGCCCGGATTATGAGATAAGGTCGCTTTACGAGCTCCCACCCCTTATGAAAAGGATATAGGCTCAAGTATAGAGTATGTAAAAAGGATATGCGGCGCAAAAAGGGGCTTTACCGGTTCTGTAAAAAGGAATTTGGAGGTTTGTTGATGAAAAAAGTGACAATGGCATTATGCGTGTTCATTTGTGCGTTTACTTTAGTTGCGTGTTCTGGACAACAAACAAATGAACCACTTGCTTTGGGTATCAATGCGATAATAACAGAAATTGATGAAACAAATAAAATCATAACCACAAAAGATAGCGGAGAAGAAGGTGTTTTAGGGGATGATTGCCTTATTGATTGTTCCCAAATTCCTATGATTTATTGTAATTATGATACACAAGATGTTATAGATATAACACTTGATGATTTACAGGTGGGGGACGAAATTATTTTGACTATTCGGAGTTCGGAAATAGAAAATCTCCAAAAGGAAGATGGCAATAAAACAAAAATAGAAGTTGAACAATTACAATTAGGTACACAGAGAATTAGATAAATTCCAATCTACTGTTCTGTTTGCGCGTGCAAATTATACCATAAAACCTGTTAATGATTCTACCATCGCCTTTGTAAGATATGAAAAAAGCCCGAGCAGCTTTCTGCCCGGGCTTCCTCGCTCGATTATAAATCGATTCCGTTTTTATGACCGCTTACAGCGTCTCGATGGGGTCGAGGAACTCCCTGCGCCTCGCCTCGAATTCGGAGACGTAGTAGGCATCGTTGCCCTTGTGCAGCTCGTGCAGGTAGGCGTGATGGTTGCTCAGTATCTCCTCGTTGTGGCGGCCCAGCAGGAACACCGCTATGCTGGAGCACTGGTCGGCGGCGCGGCCCATATGGGTCAGCACCTCTATGAACACCAGGCCCGCGCCTATGGTGCAGGAGCCGTTCTTTAGCCGCTCGATATGCCTGTCCTTAAGCGTGGCCACCATCTCGTCGATGACCTCCTCAAGAGGCTCTATGCGCCTTGCTATGGACTCGTCGCCGTTGGCGAAGGCCTCCACGGTGAGGTCGATTATCTCGGTAAGCGCAGAGGAGAGTATCTCAAGCTCCTTCTTTGCGGTCTCCGAGAAGGCATGTCCGTCCGCGACGAGGCGGGCGCTCAGGTCGTCTATGTTCGTCGCGTAATCGCCTATGCGCTCAAAGTCGGTAACGGCCTGAAGCAGCAGGTTCAGCTCGTTGTTGTCCTCCGTGCTGTCGATATGGTTGGAAAGCTTTATGAGGTAATTCTCCGCGGCGTCGGTAAAGCCATCCAGCCTGTCCTCTGCGGAGGATATTTTTGCGCTGCGCTCAGGGTCGTAGGAGACCAGCTGGTCTATGCTTCGGTTGAAGTTTTTGCGGGCGAGCCTGCCCATGCTGGCGGCGGCCACGTTGACCTGATGAAGGGCTACCGCAGGGGATATGAACAGCTTCTCGTCCAGAGTACGCATTTCGGGATAGGCCTCCTCGGCGTCGTCCGGGGAGTCCTTAACTATGACGGTGGTGAGCTTCACGAGCTGATTGGTGAAGGGGAGCAGCACGAGGGCGGTAACTACCTTGAAAAGCGTTGCGAAGTTGGCTATGCTGCCGCTGTTCATGGTCTTGTTCCATATACCGTCCAGCGCCCCGGCGTTATGCAGCAGGGTTATGGCTATCATAAACAGCACCGTGCCGATGCAGTTGAATATTATGTGCGCCATGCCGGTACGCTTGGCGTCCTTGCTTGTGCCTATGGAGCAGATTATGGCGGTGGTTATGCAGGTGCCGAGGTCTATGCCCATTATAAGCGGGTAAACGGTCTGAAAGGTGAAGGCGCCGGTAGAGGACAGTGCCTGCACTATACCTATCATGGCGGAGGAGCTTTGCACGATAAAGGTGGTTATAAGGCCGGTCAGTATGCCGAGAATAGGCACATCGGAAAACTTCTGCAAAACGTCGGTGAACACCTTGGAGCCGGACAGGGGCGCTACCGCCTCAGTCATGCCCATAAGGCCGGTGAACAGTATGCCGAAGCCCATGAGCATCATGCCGAGGCCCTTTGTTTTTTGGCTTTTGACGAATTTGAGGAATATTATGCCGCAAAGCACGGCGAGCGGAGCCAGCGTGGAGGGCTTGAATATCTCGAGGAATGCCGCGCCGCTTGAGTTTATATCCATAAGGCGGATTATCTGCGCCGTGACGGTGGTGCCGATGTTCGCGCCCATGACTATGCTTATGGATTGGCGAAGGTTGAGTATCCCGGCGCTCAAAAGGCCCACGGTAAGCACTATTGTGGCGGTGGAGCTTTGTATGACGCTGGTTACGAGGGTGCCCGTGAGCATACCCAGCACCGCACTGTGGGTGACCTTTTCCAGCATGCTTTTAAGGGCTTTGCTGGAGCTGCTTTTGAGGCCGTCCCCCATAATGTCCATTCCATATAAGAATATGGAAAGTCCGCCCAGAAGTGAAATTACAGAGAAAATACCCACTTTATAAATATCCTCCCTAAAAAGGTTTGTTGACGCGTAAAAACAGTGGCTACCGGGATGGAAAAATATGCCGGAACATGCGGAAATATTTTCGTAAGTCAGCTATGCCGAACTGCCACCAAATACTACTTTACTGTTTTTTTCGCGAAAAGTAAAGCGAAATAATAAGGGCTGTGATATAATACTGCAAAAACAGCGGGTTTTACCAACCGACAAGGAGAAATGCCCATGGAATGCGGCAAAAAGGGGACGGAAGGGCTGAGCGGCCACCTTATAGCGCTTGCCACCATATGCGTATGGGGCAGCACCTTTATATTCAGTAAAACGCTGCTCAGCGTATTTACGCCCTTGCAGATAATGCTGATGCGCTTTTTAGTGGCATATGCCGTGCTGTGGTGTATGTATCCAAAGACGGAAAAGACTGTGGCCGTGGATAACCTCGGTATGTTTTTCATGTCGCTTTTTGCGGATACGGCGTATTTCCTTTGCGAAAACAATGCCCTCAGGTATACCCTCGCGTCAAACGTAAGCATACTCGTAGCCTCGGCGCCCATATGGACGGCTGTGCTGGCGCATTTCTTTACAAAAGGGAACAGGCTCAGGAGGAATACGGTGTACGGCTCGCTCATCGCCCTTGCGGGCGTGGCGCTGGTGGTGTTCAACGGGACAGTGGTGCTGAAATTCAATCCGCTGGGTGATATGCTGTCCATAGCCGCCGCCATATTCTGGGCGCTGTACTCCGTGATGATGACGCGCTATGTACACAGGTTTTCGAGCTTTTTCCTTATGCGCCGAATGACCTTTTTCGCAATACTGACCACGCTGCCGCTTGCATGCTTTACGGGGGAGCTGGATATGCCGCTTTATGAGCTTGCGGACCCGCAAAAGCTGTTCAGCGTAGCGTTCCTCGGCATACTCGGCAGCGGGATAAGCTATACCACATGGAACATGGCGACCCGCAGGCTCGGCATAGTGAAGGTGAACACCTATATTTATGTAAACCCGTTTGTAACGCTTATAACGGGCGCACTGTTCCTGCATGAGCCCATAACGCTCATGAGCGTAATAGGCGCGCTGCTCATAATATGCGGCGTCATAATAGGTGTGCGGGAGCGCAAGGACGCTTGCCCGGAGCAGTGAAGGCTGATATAATTATTTTAGAAAAATGTTCAAAAAAGCGCAACCATTTCGCCTGCCTGTACGTCTTATAGGCATAAGAGAATCAGAACCGGCATAAAGCCCCACATAAGCTTACAATGGAGGTATTTATCATGATGAAAAGGTTAAGGATAACAGTATGTGCGCTGCTCGTGCTTGTGCTGCTCTCGGGCTGCGCCGGCTCGCCCTCATTTACGAATATGAAGCAGGCGAGCAGTGCGAATGACCATGCCTGGGAGGAAGAAGCTCCCATGATGGCGGAGCCGGAGGCGGCGCCGACCATCGAAGCCCCCCAAACAGACTCAGATTACCAAGATACCGCAGGCGGCTATGACGCGGGCGCTTCCGACCCGAACTACGGCAATCACAAGATAATCACCTCATATTCCTTCGAGATGCGGACCGACGAGTTCGATACCCACTTCAAGCAGCTTCAGGACAAGGCGGCGCAGCTCGGCGGCTATGTGCAGTTCTCCAGCGTGAGCGGCACAAAGCCTGTGACATACTCCGACCGTGGACGCACCGCCAGCTTGACGTTCCGCATTCCTACCGCCAAGGCCAAGGAATTCGTAGATTTTACCCAGGGTACCGGAGAGATAACATACAGCAACTGCGATACCGATGATATAACCCTCAACTACTTTGATACCGAGACCCGCCTGGGCGTGCTTCGGGATCAGCTTGACAGGCTCAAGGAAATAATGAAGACCACCGGCAATATGGAGGATCTGGTAGAGCTTGAAAAGGCAATATCCGAGACGACGCTCGAGATAGAGCAGTACACGACGCAGCTCCGCCGCTATGACGACCTGGTGGACTATACCACGGTCCATGTGAATATCAACGAGAACCGCCTCACCAAAGGCCCTGCCGCGAAGGAAGGCATGGGCGAGCGTATGTCCGCGGGGCTTTCGGAGAGCTTCGTGGCGGTAGGCGTATTCCTCGAGAACGCGCTGGTAGCCATAGTATGCGCAATACCCGCGATACTGGTGATCGCGGTGCTGGCCGCGATAGTTGTGCTCGTAGTGAAGCTCATAAAGAAGGGGAAAGCCAGGAATGCCGTAAAGCGCGAGGCAAAGGCGCAGGAGCGGCGGGAACGCATGGAAAAGCTCAGCGCCAATAAGAAAGAAGATACCGAGAAAAAGGAGTAACGGTAAAAGTGACAATGAAAATGAATAAGAAGGCAAGGATAGCGGCAATAGTGCTCTGCATAGCAATGTTGGCCCTTTCGGCCGCCGCCTGCAGGAGCCAGGACCAGATAGAGGAGCAAAAGAATATAGTGGCATCGACTCAGAGCACCGACGGATATTATGACACCAGAAGCACCGTAAGGGTGACCGGCACCGGCACCGTAAGTATAAAGCCGGATATTGCCGAGGTGGGCTTTACCGTAAGGACCCAGGAAAAGGACGTATCCGAGGCGCAGCAGAATAACGCGAAGCTGATGGAGGCAGCGCTTGAGGTGATAAAGGCCAAGGGCATAGCGGAGGAGGATATCGAGACCGGCTATCTCAACATAAACGAGGTTCGGGATTACAGCAAGAATACCTCCAAGGTAGTGGGCTATGAGGTATACCACACCGTGAACGTCAAGGTCAGGGATATGGATGTGCTGGGGAGCCTTATAAGCGAGGCCGTCGCCGCCGGCGCGAGCGACGTATCCGGCCCCGAATACTCCATAGAGGATGATTCCGAGGCATACCTTCAGGCGTTAGGCATGGCGGTGGAGTCGGCGGGCGCAAAGGCCAGGGCAATAGCGGCCGGTGCGGGAGTGCGCCTGACAAACCTGCCCATCTCCATAGATGAAAACGGCGGCGCCGACAGCGCGGTGGTATACGACGATACCAATAGGACCCTAAAGGCGCAGGCTGCGGCGGAGCCCGCGGAGGACGCGTTGACCGAAGCGCAGACCGTGATGCCCACCATAAAGGTGACGGCCACGGTAGACGCCACATATCAGATAATGCGCTGACCACGGCAAAAGAAAAAAGCAGGCCCCGATTTTTTTCGGGGCTTTTGTAATGGGCAAAATAAAAATTAAAGGTTGAAACTTATCGTGCCGGTAGAGTAATATGAGAATATGGAAAATATGAGCATTAAACAAGAAACACTCGAATTCAGGGAAGTGACCGTGGATATGCGGCGGGAGGTGGAGAGGTACACCAAAAGCGCCGGGCTCTTCAGCTCTGAATTCACCTTCACAAGCTACATGGTGTGGGGTGCAAGAGGAAAAATAACAATAGCCTTTGAGGACGGTGTGATGTACAGCCGCTGTAGCTTTCCCGGCGCGCCAATGTATATGATGGCGCCGGTATGCCTTGACCCGGCGGATTATGGCAGGGCCATAGTCAGGGCGGAGCAGTATATGGTGAATAATGGAGTAAAGCCCCTGTTCGTTGGCATAGCAGAGCAGTATGCGGAGCAGTTCCGAATGGCGGGCTTCGAGCTTGAGGAGGACAGGGACAACTTCGATTACGTCTATGATATGGAGGATCTCAGGGACCTGCCCGGCAAAAAATACCACGCGAAGCGCAATTTCATAAACCGCTTAGAGCAGAGCGAAAGCTTTGAGTTTGTGACGCTGGGGCCGGAGAATATTGGAGAGTGCATAGACCTTTACGAGCAGTGGGCCTCCAATAAGGACGAGAACGACTCTCTATCCATAGAATGGGAACTGGATGCCATACGCACCGCCCTTTCCAACATGATGGAGCTGGACCTTCTCTGCGGCGGAATAAGGATAAACGGCGAAATAAAGGCCTTTTCCGTGGCGGATAAGCCATGGAAGGATATGGCGGTGACTTACTTTGAAAAGGCTGAGGCGGAAGTGCCGGGCCTGTATCCGTTGATAAACCAGCAGATGGCGGCCAATCTTCTGAACGACGTGAAGTACATAAACCGTGAGGAGGACATGGGCCTGGAGGGGCTGCGCAAAGCGAAGCTTTCTTATCACCCTTCAGCGTTTATCAAAAAATACAGGGCGTCAAAGCGGCAGAATGAAATATAAAACCCCTGGGCAATTGTGACAATTTGCCCAACGGGGAATAAATACCTTGACGCAGGAAACCATTTTATATAAAATGGTTGGAGAGCAAAAATTGGCGGCCTTGCCGCAATAAAGATAAGGAAGGTAAATAATGGATACTCAGGTAGTAAGTGGCATTCAAGGCTTTATGAGCAACGGCGGTATGCTGATCATTCTCATGATTGCGCTTTTCGCAGTCATGATAATCCCCCAGCGCAAGAGGGAAAAGAAGATAAAGGACATGCTGGCTAATCTCAAGCCCGGCGACCGTGTACGTACGATCGGCGGCATCTACGGCACAATAACTGCCATAAAGGACGATGTTGTGACTATCTCCGTCGGTCCCGACAAGGTACGTCTGGTATTCATTCGCGGCGCCATAGCCTCCGTAGAGGATTCTCCCGTAGAGAACACCATAGAGGATCAGGCAAACTAAAACAAGCTAAAAAGCTACAATATGCCCGGTTTTTTACCGGGCATATTTTTTTGTGCCTTCGCATATATATCTGTATACTTGATAGGGGGTATATGTGCATGCGAACGGCAAGGGCGACGCAAAAGCAGGCCAATATGGCGCTGGAGGTGGGAAAGAGCGCTTTGCTCGGCGTCATAATAAGCTTTGTGCTGGTGGTACTGTATGCCGTCGCACTCAAAGAGGAACTTTTGCAGGTATCCACAATGGGCCTTTTTACCACGGTCATAAAGGTGATATGCGCGGCGGCGGCAGGGCTTATAGCGGTCCGCCGGTGCAAAAAGCGGCTGTGGCTGTATGGGGCGCTGGCGGGTACGCTTTACGCTGTACTGGCGTTCATAGTGTTTTCCGCCGTTGCGGGCACGCTGTACGTGAGCGTAGCGCTGCTCTCTGATATAGCTATTGGGGCAGTAAGCGGTCTGCTCAGTGTAATGGTACTGCAAATGCTGAAATAGCCGCCACAATTTCGAGGCATGCCGATTTCCTGCGCCTTGCCAAATGCGCTGCGCGGGGTGTAAAATTACGGTATGCTGATTTATGAATTATCACAAATAAATAACGATATACCCAAGGCCGAGGGGATATCTCCGCGGCTTGCTTCGCTTTTGTACGCCCGCGGGGCGCGTGACAGGGAGGCTATGGAGCTTTTCCTGCACCCGGGGGAGGGGCAGTTTCTGGATCCTCTTCTCATGAAGGATATGGATAAGGCGCTGGAGCGCATAAAGCGGGCTGTAGCTGGCGAAAAGATATGCGTATACGGCGACTACGACGCGGACGGCGTATGCGCCACCTCCATACTTTACGACTGCCTCAGGAGTATGGGTGCAGATGTGATATACGATATACCATCGCGGCACGACGAGGGCTACGGCCTTAACATTCCGGCCGTGGAGCGGCTGCACAAAATGGGCGTACAGCTCATAGTTACCGTGGATAACGGCGTAAAGGCATACGGCGAGATAGACAGATGCCGGGAGCTGGGAATGGACGTGGTGGTGACGGATCATCACCGCTGTGACGGCAGAATACCGGACTGCTGCGCCGTGGTGTGCCATACCCGGGAGGACGATAAATACCCTAACGGCGACATATGCGGCGCGGGCATAGCGTGGAAGCTTGCGGAGGGCCTTATAGGCCGGGAAGCCGCCAAACGCTACCTCCCTCAGGCGGGCATAGCCACAATGACTGACGTAGTGCCGCTGCTGGGTGAAAACCGGGCCATAGTTGCCGTGGCGCTGGATATGATAAATAAGGGCGATTGCTCCCCGGGCATAAAGGCGCTGGGCCGCGTAGTGAACGACAAGAGCGATGCATTCGTATCCCGGGACCTCTCCTTTGGCTTCGGGCCGAGGCTCAACGCCGCGGGCAGAATGGAGGACGCCGGTATATGCGTGGAACTGCTCTGCACCCATGATACCCAAAAGGCTCAGCAGGCAGCCGAGCTTCTGGACGAGCTGAACCGCCGCCGTCAGACGGAGGAGGGGGACATAATAGCTTCCGCAGCGGAGATGGTGGAACAGCTGGATCTTACAAAAGGCCGCTCCATAGTGCTCAAATCCCCGGACTGGAACCCCGGCGTCATAGGTATTGCCGCAGCAAGGATAGCCGAAAGGTATTACCGACCAACGCTGCTCTTTTCCGAAAAAGACGGAGTGTTGACGGGTTCCGCAAGGTCTGTGCCGGGGGTTGACCTGTATCAGGCCCTCAACGCCAACAACAGATTTTTCACCCGCTTTGGCGGCCACGCGTATGCAGCCGGCGTTACCATGCAGGAGAAAGATTTTGAAGAATTCCGTCAGGCACTGGACGGGACCTTCAGGAGCACCGTGAATCAGGAACTGTTTATACCCCGGAGAAGCTATGAGGCGGAAATAGAGCTTTCCGAGCTTACGCTTCCCATGGTGGAGGAGCTGGAGCTGCTGGCCCCGTTTGGGGAGGGCAATCCGGAGCCGTTATTCAGGACGGACGGCATGCTGCTGCGGGGACTCAGGCGCATAGGCAGCAGCGGCAATCATATAAAGGCTACCGCCGTAAAAGACGACAGGTACGTAGATCTTGTGGCCTTTTCAAAGGGACATCAGTTCCAGGAGCTGGCGGATATGGGCCGCTGCGACGCCATATACACGCCGATAATAAACAAGTGGAACGGCATGCGCTCGGTGCAGCTCCGCGTTTGTGATATGCGCCCAGCACCCATAGAGGATCCCGAAGCCTTTATGAAGGACAGAGGAGATAAATTTATTGATGCATTCTCCGAGAATATATTGTATAATACAGGTTGTGGCATTGATACGGGCGAAAAAAAGGCCCGCGGCCTTGAAAAGCTGCTGACAGACTCCATAGCGGGGACAATGGTGCTTTGCTTCACCGAAAAGGGCGCAGTTGACCTTATGAAGGAGCTGGCGGATAAAGGGCTTTTCAGAAGGCTGGATATGGTTTTCGGCCGCAACAGAGCCTTCCCCTGCGGCTATCATACGGCTGTTTTCGGCCCGGTGATAGACTCGCTGGATATGTCCCGCTTCAGCAGCGTTTTGATGTATGACAGCATTGACGCTGGCTTTGCCGAAAGGCTTGGAGCCCTTGCGCCGCATGCTGAGATAATACCGGGCAGGGCATACCCTATAGGCTGCTTTGCATCTCTCGCGCTGGAGAGACGGGATATAGCGGCATATTACAGGGCGCTGCGCTCATCGGAAAGACGGTTTTTCAACCGTGAGGAGCTTATAGATTACCTCGCCGCCGTAACAAAGACGCCTGTCCGAATGGCGAGGCTGGGCGAACGGGTTATGGAGGAGCTGGATTTCATCAATGCAAATGAAGGCATACGACTCATAAAGGATCCGCCCCAGCGGGATCTTATGGAAAGCCCAACATATGCCGCTGCCCAAAGACTCAGGTCTCGGGAACAATAACAAACAAAACATCTGCCATACGCAATGACTGGAGGAAAAATAAACATGGATCTTAAGACTGCTGTGCGCTCTATCCCTGATTTTCCCAAGCCCGGCATACTTTTCCGGGATGTTACTACTCTGTTCCAGGACCCGGAGGCATTCAGGCAGCTCATAGATGAACTGGCAAAGAGCCTTGAGGGCAAACAGGTAGATCTGGTAGTAGGCCCGGAGGCAAGGGGCTTCGTAGTAGGCTCTGCACTGGCTTACGCCCTGAACGCCGGATTGGTGCTGGCAAGAAAGCCCGGCAAGCTCCCCTGCGAGTCGCTGCGCTATGAGTACGCACTTGAGTACGGCACCGATTCACTTGAGATACATGTGGGCGCCATAAAGCCCGGGCAAAAGGTAGTAGTGGTGGACGATCTGCTGGCCACCGGCGGCACCTGCCTTGCCACCGCCAAGCTCGTCGAGGAAATGGGCGGAGAGGTGGTAGGCGCGCGCTTTGCTATCGAGCTTGCCTCCGAGTGCGGAGGCAGAGATAACCTGAAGGGTTACGATGTGTACTCCGCAATAGTATACTAATTTAACAGCACTTTATGAAATCAACGGTGCAGGCCGTTGATTTCTGTTATTATTTCAATCGTCAGGGAAGTGAGGCCGAAAGGAGGGGCAATATGGAAAAGCTCAGGGAAATCTGTTCAAAGACATTCACGCCGGAGGAAATGCAGATGCTTGACCGGGCTATTGAGTTTACCAAGGGGGTCCATGCCCATCAGACCCGCCATTCCGGAGAGCCCTATTATACCCATCCGGAAAGCGTGGCCATAATGCTTGCCAATATGGGTATGGACAGCCATACCATACTGGCCGGTCTCATGCATGACGTTATAGAGGACGGCAAGGATATAACCTACGAAAAGCTCGCGTCCATGTTTGGACAGGATATCGCCGGCATGGTGGACGGCGTAACAAAGCTTACCAAAACCGGGAAGAACGAGATGATAAGCCGCGAGGACATACAGGCGGAGAGCTTCCGCAAGATGTTCCTTGCCATAGCGAACGATATCCGCGTGGTCATAATAAAGCTCAACGACCGACTGCACAATATGCGTACCCTCCAGTATTGCAGCGAGGAAAAGCAGATACGCAAGGCCCGCGAGACGCTGGATATCTATGCGCCTCTTGCGCATCGCTTCGGCATGGGCGCCATGAAGTGCGAGTTGGAGGATCTCTGTATGAAGTATCTCTGGCCGGAGGAGTACAAAAAGCTGGAGCAGGCCATGATACCCTATCAGGAGGAGCGCATGCGCACCCTCAATAAGGCCATGGAGGAGATAGAAAGGGCGCTTAAGGGGGCGGGAATAGAGGCCACGCTCTCAGGACGCCCCAAGCACTTTTACAGCATATACAAAAAGACCGTCCGCCAGCAGAAGACCATAGACGAGATATACGACCTTATAGCCATACGGGTGATAGTCAACACGGTAAACGACTGCTACGCCACGCTCGGCATAATCCATTCCCTTTGGAAACCCATGCCGGGACGCTTTAAGGATTATATCGCCATGCCCAAGACCAATATGTACCGCTCGCTGCACACGACGCTGTTCTCAAACGACGGCATGGGTATGCCATTTGAGGTGCAGATAAGGACGCCGGAAATGCACAAGGCTGCTGAATACGGCATAGCGGCGCACTGGATGTATAAGGAAGGCAGAAGCAACCCTGACGATCTGGACAGCAAGCTTGCGTGGCTCCGGGAGGCCCTTTCCCTGGAGGCGGATTCCAACACCACAAGGGAATTTATAGAGAACATACGCAAGGATTTCTTTGGCGATTACGTCTATGTGCTTACCCCTCAGGGCAAGATAATAGACCTCGTTACGGGCTCTACGCCGATAGACTTCGCATACAGGATACACTCCAACGTTGGTAATCATGTTCAGCACGCGAAGGTAAACGGCGCGCTGGTGCGCCTTGACTATAAGCTGAAAAACAACGACGTGGTGGAGATAATAACCTCGCCGAACGCCGCGCCCAGCTACGACTGGCTGAAGATCGCCAAGACACAGCAGGCCAAGGCAAAAATACGCACGTGGTTTAAGAAGGCCAACCGGGAGGAGAACATACAGCGGGGCAAGGATATGCTCTCCGAGGCGCTGAAGCGCCAGGGCGCGCAGCTAAGCGAATTTACCGGCAAGAAGGAATACTTCGAGGACATATTAAAAAAGTTCAATATGTCCGATCTGGACGACGTATATGCCTCAATAGGCTACGGCGGCATAACTACCGGGCAGGTGACAAACAAGCTTCTTGAACAGGCAAAAAAGGAGGCTAAGGCGGCGGCTGCCGCAGAGCGCCTGGAGCGACTTGAGGAGGAGCAGCAGAGCAGGCCCGAGAACCGCGGCAACGGCAAGGGCGTGATAGTGGAGGGCGACACCGGAATGGTGGTGCGCTTTGCCCGCTGCTGTACGCCGCTTCCTGGCGACGATATAATAGGCTATGTCACACGCGGCAGGGGCGTGTCCATTCACAGAAAGGACTGCCCCAATATAGGGGATCTGCTTATGGATCCCGAAAGGGTAGTAAGGGCGGAATGGGCAAACAACGCCAAGAGCAGCTATACCGCTACCATACAGGTAGTAGCCGATGAACGCACCGGCCTTCTCATGGACGTATCCCAGGTTCTTGCAGGCATGAACATAAGCATAACCGCCATGACCGCAAAGGTTGACAAGGCCAACCAAAACATAATACAGATACAGCTTTCCTTCGACGTATCCAGCACGGAGCAGCTCAACAACATAATCAAGAGCATGCGTAAGGTGCGCTCCGTCAAGGAGGTATACCGGGTAAACCAGTAATATTTTTTAAGGAGAAAACATATGCGGGCAGTAGTGCAGAGAGTATCCGAGGCGTCGGTAAGCATAGAAGGGAATGTTAAGGGCAGCATAGGCAGGGGCTTTATGGTGCTGCTGGGGGTAGAGGACATAGACGAGCAGGCCGATCTCGACTATATATGCGAAAAGCTCACTGGCCTTCGGGTATTTGAGGACGGCGAGGGCAAGATGAACCTGAGCATAACGGACATAGGCGGAGAGATACTGCTCATATCCCAGTTCACCCTTTTCGGCGATGCCCGCAAGGGCAGGCGCCCCAGCTTCATAAAGGCGGCGAGGCCGGAAAAGGCCATACCCATGTATGAGGCGGCAATAGCCAAGCTGAGGGAAACCGTGCCTGTACAGTGCGGCGAGTTCGGAGCGGATATGCAGGTGAGCCTCATAAACGACGGCCCGGTGACTATACTTCTGGACAGCAGAAGGACATTTTAAGCGAGGAAAACAGCATGAACAGAGATATAACAGTCAGCAGCATAGAAACCGGCCCGTACTGTGTAAACACTTACTTTGTGCGGCTTAATAACAGCGACGAGTGCGTTATAATCGATCCGGCGGACGCGGGGAAGGTAAATACATACCTTGAGAAAAACGGCCTTGGGTGTAACGCCATACTGCTCACCCACTGCCATTTTGACCATATGCTGGGCGTGCCGGAGCTGCAAAAGCAGGGCATGAAGGTGTACATAGGCGAGCTGGACGAAGCGGGACTCAGGGATAAGGACATAAACCTCACCTTCAGGAAGATCGAGCCCTTCTATGCTGACGTAAAGCTCAAGGACGGCGATACGGTAAGGGAAGCGGGCCTGGAGTTCAATGTGCTGTTTACCCCCGGTCACACCGTGGGCGGCGTCAGCTATGTGCTGAAGGAAAAGAAGTGCGTGTTCGTAGGGGATACCCTTTTCCGCCGGAGCATAGGCAGGACGGACTTCAGCTACGGAAGCTATGAGGATATAGTAAACTCCATAAAGAATAAGCTCTTCACCCTGGAAGGCAACTATATCGCCTATCCGGGCCACGGCCCCGCCACCACCCTGGATGAGGAGCGGGCCGCAAACCCGTATGTAAGATAGATCAGGAGAGAAAATGATAAGGGTACATACTGACCACCCGGAGTTTTTGAACGATCTGGGCGAGGTAATAAGGCTTTATCTGCCCATGGAGGAGGTGGTTCCCGCCGAGAACGGCGAGACTGCCCCCTTTATTTCGGCTGTGATGGAGGAAAGCGGCGATACGTGGCGCGCTGTCTGCACTGCCGATATGGATGGGGCGCGGGCAGAGTACGCTTATCTTCACCCCGCTGTAGGCGGCGGCGAGCTGAACAGGAAGCGTTATCGCAAGCGCTGCATGAAGATAGCCGTGTTCCGCGCGCTGGGCAAGGTATATAAGGACGCGAGGCTCCCATGGGGCAGCCTTACGGGAATACGCCCTACGCGGCTGCTCCGCGAGCTTATAGCCGAAAAAGGCGAAAAGGAGGCCCTGCGCTTTATGGCGGAGGAGTTCGACGTGACCCCGGAAAAGCTCGCCCTGGCAAAGGAGATAGTGGATATACAGCGGCCGTTCATGGACGTTGCCGACAGGGACGTGGACGTGTATATAGGCATACCCTTCTGCCGGACGCGGTGCCTTTACTGCTCCTTCGCCTCGGGCGTCCGCACCGACAAGACGGACATGGCGGCCTACATAGCCGCGCTGAAGGAGGATATACGCCTCGGCGCGGAAATAGCCCGAGACTGCGGATTTAAGATAAGAAGCATGTATATGGGCGGCGGCACTCCTACGGTGCTTACAGAGAGCGAGCTTGAGGATGTGCTGAGCTATGCGCTCGGGCAGTACGGCGGCTATGGCCGGGAATTCACCGTGGAGGCGGGCAGGCCGGACACCATAACGAAGAAAAAGCTTGAGATAATAAAATCCATGGGAGCGGGAAGGATATCCATAAATCCACAGACCATGTGCCAAAGGACGCTGGAGCTGGTGGGAAGGAGCCACACCCCAAAGGATATAGCGGACTGTTTGGATATGGCCCGCGCAGTGGGCTTTAACAGCATAAATATGGACGTTATAGCGGGCCTGCCCGGGGAGAATATGGCTGATATGGAGCATACTTTATCCGAGATCAGGAAGCTCGAGCCGGATAACCTCACCGTGCATACGCTGGCCATAAAGCGCTCGTCGCGATTGAAGCAGAGCCTTGGCAGCTATGAGCTGCCGGACGGGGATACCGTCGAAAAGATGGTGCAGCTTGGCATGGAGTACGCCCGGAGCATGGGCATGGCGCCATATTATATGTACCGCCAGAAGTACATGAGCGGCAACCTGGAGAACGTGGGCTATGCAAAGCCTGATAAGGTGTGCATGTACAACATCGACATGATGGAGGAGACGACCTCTATAATGGCGCATGGCGCGGGGGCTATGACCAAGCGCATATTCGATGGGGAATGCCGCGTGGAGCGCATACCCAACCCAAAGGACGTGAGCACCTATATCGCAAAGGTGCATACAGTCGCCGCTGAGAAGCGGGAGCTGTATTCAAAGTAGCATACTTTCTTGACATTTTTAGCCTGCGATTATATAATTAGCAAGAATATTGGCATTGACCGGAAGAGCGGCGAAATTAAGCCTTCTTTAGAGAGCGCGGGCCCTGGCTGAAAGCCCCGCGGAGACTATCGCCGGAGACGCCCGTGAGCCGGCGGGTAAAAAGCCCGCCCGTATGGCCTGCGTTAATGGCCTTGAGCCGGGGCTTTTATTAGCCCAATTAGGGTGGTACCGCGGGTCTCCCGTCCCTTTGCCGGGCGGGAGACCTTTTTATTATTAAAATGGAATGCGAGGAGAAATCATGGCAATTCAGGCGCCGAAGGGCACTAAGGACGTTACGCCGAGAGAAAGCTATAAGTGGCAGTATATTGAGAAGATCGCAAGGGAGACCTGCGACAACTTCGGGTTCAGCGAGATACGCACCCCCGTCATTGAGCATACCGAGCTGTTCCTTCGGGGAGTGGGCGATACCACGGATATAGTGCAGAAGGAAATGTACACCTTTGACGACAAGGGCGGCAGGTCCATAACCCTCAAGCCCGAGGGTACTGCCGGCGCGGCCCGCATGTTCATAGAAAACAACCTCTTCAACGACCCCCAGCCTACCAAGATGTATTATCTCTACTGTCCTGTGTTTCGCTATGATAAGCCTCAGGCGGGAAGATTGCGCGAGCATCATCAGTTTGGCGTGGAGGTCTACGGCGCACCCCGGGCAAGCATAGATGCCGAATGTATCGAGCTTGCCATGACCGTTCTCGATAAAATAGGTGTGAAGGGCCTTTCCGTAAACATAAACAGCATAGGCTGCCCTAATTGCAGGCCGAAATACAACGAGCTGCTAAAGGAATACCTGAGGAGCAATTACGACGGCCTCTGCGAGACCTGCAAGAGCCGCTTCGAGAAGAACCCTCTTCGCATATTGGACTGCAAGGAAGAAAAGTGCAAGAGGATATGCGAGGGCGCACCTACCATTCTGGACTGTCTCTGCGACGAGTGCAGGGCGCACTTTGAAGAGCTGAAGGGCTGCCTCGACAGCGTAGGCATACAGTACAAGGTGGATCCCTTCATAGTGCGCGGGCTGGACTATTATACAAAGACCGTGTTCGAGATAATCGCAAACAGTGAGGGATATTCAGGAACGGTATGCGGCGGAGGCCGCTATGACGGGCTTCTGGAGCAGCTTGGCGGACCTAAGCTTCCCGGCATAGGCTTCGGCATGGGCATGGAAAGGCTGCTGCTCATAGCAGAGCTTTCGGGAGCGCAAATACCACAGCCACGCAACGTTGAGGTATATGTGGCGGCGATGGGCGAGGAGGCCCGCAAGGTGGGCTTCACACTTACCGCAAAGCTCCGCGGCAGCGGCATAAAGACCGAATTCGACCATGTAGGCAAGAGCTTCAAGGCACAGTTCAAGTACGCCAACAAGATAGACGCCAGATTCGTGGCTATCTTAGGCGACGAGGAGCTTGAACGGGGCGAGGTAAAGCTCAAGGATATGGAAACAGGGGACGAGGGCTATGTTCCAATAGCCGCCCTTGGGAATAGAGTACAGCAAATTTTAAGATAAGAGAGGAAAAGTACAATGGCAGAACTGCTTCAGGGTTGGAAACGCACACACTACTGCGCAGAGCCTACTGTGGACGAGGTAGGCAAGGAAATGGTGCTCATGGGCTGGGCCGGAACATGGCGGAACCTGGGCTCCCTCATATTCATAGGCCTCCGCGACCGCACCGGCACCATGCAGGTGACCTTTAACGAGAGCGAGCTTCCTAAGGAAGTGTTTGAAAAGGCTGAAACCATCCGCAGCGAGTATGTCATCGCCGTAAAGGGCGTACTGGCAAGGCGCGATGAGAAGATGGTAAACAGAAACATGAAGACCGGCGAGCTGGAGCTTATTGCCAAGGAGTTGAAGATATTGGGCGTATCCGAGACTCCTCCCTTCTACATCGACGATAACGTGAATGCCGCCGAGCAGCTCCGCCTTAAGTATCGCTATCTGGATCTGCGCCGCCCCTGCATGCAGGCAAACATGCTCATGCGCAGCAAGATAACCAAGGTAGCTCACGAGTACTTCGCAGAGCAGGGCTTCATAGAGATAGAGACGCCCACCCTCTGCAAAAGCACCCCCGAGGGCGCCCGCGACTATCTGGTACCCAGCCGCGTTCAGCCCGGCAAGTTCTATGCTCTGCCACAGAGCCCCCAGATATTCAAGCAGCTGCTCATGCTTTCCGGCTTTGACCGCTATATGCAGATAGCCCGCTGCTACCGCGACGAGGACCTGCGCGCAGACCGTCAGCCCGAGTTCACGCAGATCGACCTTGAGATGTCCTTCGTGGAGCAGGACGACGTAATGAACGTTCAGGAGGGCTTCATCAAGCGCCTGATGAAGGAAACTCTGGATGTAGACATTCAGCTTCCGCTGCCTCGCATAACCTGGCAGGAAGCCATGGACCGTTACGGCTCGGACAAGCCGGATACCCGTTTTGGCCTTGAATTCGTAAACGTAAGCGATATAGTGAAGGACTGCGGCTTCGGCGCATTTGCGGACGCAGTCAAGGGCGGCGGCTCCGTGCGCTGCATCAACGTAGAGGGCGGAGTGGAGCATTTTACCCGCAAGCAGATAGATGCGTTCGGCGATCTTGTAAAGACCTACCGGGCAAAGGGCCTCGCGTGGCTGAGTATGAAGCCCGAGGGAATTCAGTGCTCCTTCGCAAAGTTCCTCACCGAGGACCAGATAAAGGCCATACTGGAGCGCGCTAACGCCAAGACCGGCGACATACTGTTCTTCGTTGCCGACGCAAAGGATACGGTAGTATATCAGGCTCTGGGCGCTCTGCGCCTTGAGCTGGGCCGCAGGCTAGGCCTCATGGACGATACCAAGTTCAACTTCCTGTGGGTAATAGAATTCCCCCAGTTCGAATGGAGCGAGGAGGACGGAAGGTACTACGCCATGCATCACCCCTTCACCTCGCCTATGGATGAAGATCTGGACCTGCTGGATACCGATCAGGGCAAGGTTCGCGCCAAAGCATACGATATCGTGCTAAACGGCAACGAGATAGGCGGCGGCTCCATACGTATCCACTCCCCCGAGGTACAGGAGAAGATGTTTGAGAAGCTGGGCTTTACCAAGGAAGAGGCCTGGGAGCGCTTCGGCTTCCTGATGGGCGCCTTCAAGTACGGCACTCCTCCTCACGGCGGCCTTGCATACGGTCTGGACAGGCTGGCTATGCTCATCACCAGGGCTTCCAGCATACGCGACGTCATAGCTTTCCCGAAGGTACAGACCGCGTCCTGCCTCATGTCCGGCTGCCCCGACGTAGTAGAGCAGGCACAGCTTGAGGAGCTGCATATAGAGACTGTTGCCGATAAGGAGTAAGCCATGGCGGGAGAAGAACTTCGCCAGACAGGCAAGGTGGTCGAGCTTAAGGGCAAGCTTGCTGTGGTACGCTTCCAGCGCAGCGACGCCTGCGGCCACTGCAACGCCTGCTTTCATTTCGGCTCAAATGAGGCGGATATCGAGATAGAAAACTCCTGCGACGCCGGGGTAGGCGATATAGTGGCTATAGAGCTGCACAGCGGCAGCATGTTCAAGGCCAGCGCCATAGCTTACGGCATACCGCTCATAGGGCTTATGCTGGGCGTATTTATAGGCAGCAGGATAAGCAATATGTTCGCGGTAATCGGCGGCGTACTGCTCTGCTGCGGCACCTACTTTATACTCAAGGGCCTTGACCCCGCGTTTTCCAAAATGCGTGAGTTCAAACCCCGCATGATCGAGATAGTGGGTCACGAAGACGAGCAGCAGTAATTTAAAAAAACGATATTAAATAAAGCGCGGCGATTGCAATATGACCGCGCTTTATTTATAATCAATTAGTATGCACAAATTGGAACCTTCAGGGGGTGAAGCCATGATACAGCTTGACATTATAAGAGAGGCCGCGCCCGACGTTGCAGAAGCGATGCTGAATGAACTTTTGCGGCAGAGGAGAAATATAGAGCTTATAGCCTCGGAAAATTTTGTGTCGCCTGCGGTGATGGCGGCTATGGGCAGCCATCTTACGAATAAATATGCCGAAGGGTATCCTGACAAGCGTTACTACGGCGGCTGCGAATATGTGGACGTAGTGGAGAATATCGCGCGGGACCGCGCCTGCCAGCTTTTCGGCGCGGAGCACGCCAACGTACAGCCCAACGGCGGCTCCAGCGCCAACTTCGCGGTATACTTCGCGCTGCTTCAGCCCGGTGATAAGGTGCTGGGCATGGATCTTTCCCACGGCGGCCACCTTACTCACGGAAGCCCCGTCAATATGTCCGGTCAATACTATACCTTCTATTCCTACGGCCTCGATCCCGAGACAGAGTGCATAGATTACGACGAGGTGCGCAAAAAGGCGCTCGATATAAGGCCGAAGCTGATCATCGCGGGCGCGTCGGCGTACTCGCGTGAGATAGACTATAAGGAATTCCGCGAAATAGCCGATGAGGCGGGCGCCCTCCTCATGGTGGACATGGCTCACATTGCAGGCCTTGCGGCGGCGGGACTGCACATGAACCCCGTACCGTATGCCGACGTTGTGACGACGACTACCCATAAGACGCTGCGCGGGCCAAGGGGCGGCATGATACTGTGCAAAAAAGAATTTGCCAACGCCATAGACAAGGCCATATTCCCCGGCACCCAGGGCGGCCCGCTGATGCACGTTATCGCGGCGAAGGCGGTATGCTTTGAGGAAGCGCAAAAGCCCGAGTTCAGGGCATATCAGCAGCGGGTGATAAACAACGCAAAGGCGCTGGAGAGAAGCCTGAAGGCGGAGGGCGTAAGGCTGGTATCAGGCGGTACGGACAACCATCTGCTTCTGCTGGATCTGGGATCGGACGGGCTTACGGGCAAGGAAGTCGAGCAGCTTCTGGACAGGGCCAACATAACCGTAAACAAGAACAGCGTACCCAACGAGACACGCAAGCCTGCTGTAACCAGCGGCATAAGGGTGGGAACACCTGCGGCTACCACCAGAGGCCTTAATGAAGACGACTTTGTACTTGTGGGCAGGTTGATAGCTGACATAATAAAAAACGGAGAGGAAGCGGTGGAACGCGTCGCCGCAAAGGTGAGGGAAATAACGGATAAATATCCGCTGTATCCCGGCGAATAACATTTGTACCATGAACAGGCTCTGGACGAAGAATTACACCATAATAACCATAGGCAGCGTCGTATCCATGCTGGGCAACAGCATGGCCGGCTTTGCCATGAGCCTTTTCGTGCTGGACTATACCCAGTCCCCGCTGTATTACGCCATATATATGTTCCTGTATACCCTGCCCCAGATAGCGGCGCCGGTGCTTGCCGGGCCGTTGATGGACAGGTTTTCCCGGCGCAGGACCATATATATGCTTGATTTCGCCTCAACTGCCATATATGCCCTGCTGGCAGGGCTGATGCACTTCGGGCTTTTCAGCTTCTGGGCATTTGCATCCATAACGTTCATAATCGGAACAATACACAGCGCCTATACTGTGGCCTTCGAAAGCTTTTACCCTATGCTTGTATCCGAGGGCAACTATATAAAGGCTTATTCGGTGTTGAGCACGCTCGAAACGCTGGTGCTGGTGATGATACCCGTATCCACCTTTTTATATAAGACGGTGGGAATGGTATGGCTGATGCTGATAAATTCCGCCTGCTTCTGCACTGCAGCCATATTCGAGACGCAGATAAGCGACGTGGAGGGCAAGAATGGGCAGAGCGGCTCAAAGTACACCTTCGGCGGCTATATGGAGGATATGAAGGAGGGTATGCGCTACCTCTGGACGGAAAAGGGCCTTTTGTATATAACCCTGTATTTCATATTCTGCTTTATGGCCACGGGCGCATCTAACGTTATAACGCTGCCTTACTTTAAAGCGGGGTACGCTGACGGCGAGTATATCTATATGTCGGTATGGGGCTTTATGGTGCTGGGACGGGTGCTGGGCGGAATGATGCATTACAGGCTGCATCTGCCGGAGAAGCATAAGTTCACAATAGCGGTGTGTGTATACGTCGCTATATCACTGCTGGAGGGCACGTATCTTTATCTGCCCCTCGCGCTAATGCGGCTCTTCTGCTTCCTGCAGGGGGTGCTGGGGGTGACCTCCTACAATATCCGCATATCCTCTACCCAGTCGTATGTGCCGGATAACCGCAAGGGCAGATTCAACGGTACCTTCCTGATGCTGACCACCATAGGCTCCCTGTTGGGGCAGCTATTGGCCGGTATGCTCACAGAAATAATGCCGATGCGCGGGGTGCTGAGCCTGTTCATGGGCATAAGCGGCGCATCGGCAGTTATCATCATGGGAAAGGGAAGAAACGCGGTAAAGCCAATATACAATAAAAAACAGTAAGCTTGCGCTAAGACCGGCTGTTTTCCTCCTTTGAAGCATCGGTGTTCTCGAGAGGGTGCTCGGCGTCGACTATAAGCTGGCGCTCACACTCGGGACAATGGCGTGGTACGCCTCCGCGGACCTTCATTAGCCGCGCTCCGCAGAAGGGGCAGCGGTAGAATATCAGCGCCTGACCGTAGCCGCCGACTATGCACACTATTGCGATTATATATGCGGCGATAAGGTTCCTGTTCATGACGTAAAGCGCTATAAGTATGCCCAGCAGCGGCACTATTTTGAATATGTTATAGCTGAGCATGAGCCTGCTCTTGAGTTTATCCATATCCATCAGGCAAGACCTACCTTTCTGTAAACCTTGCGGAGGGTCTTTCGTGCCTGAGCGGAAGCCTTTTCCGCGCCGTCCGCCATTATTTTCTCAAGGTATGCTTTATCCGAAAGTATCTTCTTATATTCGTTTTGAACGGGTTCGAGTCCGGCTATTACGGCTTCGGCTACTTCGGTCTTGAGGCTGCCGTAGCCGAGCCCGTCGAAATGCTTCACCGCTTCGTCCATGGTAAGCCCCGTGAAGGAAGTGTATATGGAGAGCAGGTTGGATACGCCGGGCTTATTCTCGGGGTCGAACGCGATGAAGGTATCGCTGTCTGTGACCGCGCGCTTGAACTTTTTCATTATGACGGAAGGATCGTCCATTATGGCCACGAAGCCGTTGGGGTTAGGATCGGACTTGCTCATCTTCATGGAAGGATCCTGAAGGCTCATAACGCGGGCGCCGAATTTGGGTATGAAGCCCTCCGGGACCTTAAAGGTCTCCCCATAGGCGTTGTTGAAGCGTATGGCTATATCCCGCGCGATCTCGATGTGCTGCTTCTGATCCGCGCCGACAGGCACAAGGTCGCTCTGATAAAGCAGTATGTCGCCTGCCATCAGCACCGGGTAGGTGAAAAGGCCGGCGTTTATATTGTCCGCGTGCTTTGCGGATTTATCCTTGAACTGCGTCATTCGGGAGAGCTCGCCCATATAGGTGTTGCAGCACAGCACCCAGTTAAGCTCAGCGTGCTCGTGAACGTGGGACTGCACAAACAATACGGATCTTTCGGGATCTATGCCGCAGGCCAGCAGCAGCGCCACAGTCTCGCCGGCGCGCCTTCTAAGGTCGGTGGGGTCCTGACGAACGGTCAGGGCGTGAAGATTGGCGACGCAGTAATAGCAGAGCCTGTCATCGGTCTGCAGGAGCTTCCAATTTTTGAGCGCACCAACATAATTGCCCAGAGTTGGTGAACCTGAGGGCTGTATGCCGCTGAGTACTGTCTTCTTTTCCTGTTCTGCCATTTTATTTATATAACCTCCATGATTTCACCTGTTCACATTAAAATATTATACTTTATTTGACTCGGGATAGCAACATTCCCTTGTTTGACCTTTTGCGCGATGCTACAATATAAAATACAAATAATCAAACTGGAGGCAAGCATGAGCCACCGCGCCCTTTACAGGCAATACCGGCCCGCCACATTCTCCGAGATGATAGGGCAGGAGCATATAACCACAATACTGAAAAACCAGGTGAAGTCAGGCACGACCGCCCATGCCTACCTTTTCGCGGGCACCAGGGGAACCGGCAAGACCAGCGCCGCGCGCATACTCGCAAGGGCGGTGAACTGCGATGCGCCCGTAGATGGCGAGCCCTGCGGCTGCTGCCGCTCCTGCAAAATAAGCGCCGGGGAGTGCGCGGATATAATCGAGCTGGACGCTGCCAGCAACACCGGCGTGGACGATATGCGCGACATAATCGAAAAGGCGCGGTTCATGCCTCTTGAGCTGAAGCACAAGGTATACATAATCGACGAGGCGCACGCACTTTCCGCCAACGCCTTTAACGCCCTGCTGAAAACGCTGGAGGAGCCGCCTCCCCACGTAACGTTCATACTGGCCACCACCGAACCCCACAAGATACCTGCGACGATAATCTCCCGCTGCCAGAGAATGGATTTTCACCGGCTCGGCGTATCCGACATGGTCAAGCGCACCGAGGAGGTGCTTCAGCGCGAAAACGCCCATATAGAGCGCGACGGCCTGCTGGCCATAGCCCGAGCTGCCGAGGGCGGCATGCGTGACTGCCTCTCCCTGGCGGACCAGTGCCTGTCATTTTGCGGCAATAAAGTCAGCACACAGGACGTTTACAGCGTGCTGGGCAGCATGGAGGACGGCTTTCTGTTTGACATGGCGGAGGCCGTACTTTCCAGCGACCCGGCAAGGGCGCTGGAGCTATTGGATCAGGTAGTTCGGGATGGCCGTGATTTGAAGGTGTTTTTACATGACCTGACGCAGCACATGCGTTCGCTGCTTTTGACGAAGCTTTGCGGCCATTGCAGCGATATATTGGACTGCACCGAGGACTCTATGAAGCGGTACGAGGAGCAGGCAAAGGAAGCAGGCGAAACGCGGCTTTTAAGATGCAGCGAGCTGCTGTTGCAGGCCGAGGGCAGGCTTCGGACAGTTACAATGCCGAGGGCGCTTATAGAAAGCACGCTTGTGCGCATATCCCGGCCCGAGGAAAAGCACACCATGGACGACCTTATGGAGCGCATCGAGGTTCTCGAGCGGCAGGTACGGGAAGGGGCGCCCCGGCGCACAGCAATTGCCGAGCCGATACCTATCGGGGAAAAGCCTGACGCCGATGAGTATCCCTGCGACTACGGCTTTGAGGAGCCGCCGGAACCCGAAGATGTGCCGCCCTTTGATATTGACGAGCCAATAAGGACTGAGCCTGCGTCAAAGCCGGAGAAGCCAAGCCCCGCACATCCGGCAAAACCGGCAGAGACGGCGGGCAGCATGTCCCCGCAGAAGCTTTGGAAGGCCATACTCGATAAGCTTGGAGAGACGGAGCGCACCATGGCGGTTTCCGGAATGTACGGCAAGGGAAGCGCCATAAACGGCAATGTGCTGGAGGTGGCTTTTGAGAGCGAAATAATATATCGCATGATGAGCGCGCCGGGAGCGCTGGAGAAGGTCAACGGAGCGGCAGATAAGGTGGCGCCCGGGTATACGGTGCGTATGACGCACAACTCCGGCGGGGAGGATATAGAGAGCACCGGCAGGGCGTTGTTTGGCAGCAACTTCAGGATAGAGAACTGATAATTAACAAAAAATCAGCCATTTGCGGTGCGAATATTAAAAAAACGTGTCGCAAATGTGGAAAATAGCTTTTAAATTACCTATTATGCGGCGCTGCGTTGAACAGGGCCGCAAATTATGTTATACTGTTATACAAGTAAAATCCCGGAGGTATGTTGATGGCAAAGGGCGGTTTCCCCGGAATGGGCGGGGCGAATATGCAGCAGCTGATGAAGCAGGCGCAGAAGATGCAGCAGGATATGCAGCGCATGCAGCAGGAACTCCAGACCCGCGAGTTTACGGCTACCGTAGGCGGCGGCGCGGTCAGGGCTACGGCATACGGCAGCAAGGTGATAAAGTCTATCGAGATAGACCCTGCCTGCGTGGATCCGGATGATGTTGAGATGCTTCAGGACCTGGTGCTGTCCGCCGTCAACGAGGCCATGCGCATGGCGGAGGAAGCCACGAATTCCGAGGTCAGCAAGCTTACTGGCGGAATGGGATTGGGCTTCTAAAAACATATGGCAGACCCAATAAGCAATCTGGTCTCCCAGCTTTGCAGATTGCCCGGCGTAGGTACCAAGAGCGCACAGCGCCTCGCCTACTTTATACTGGACATGCCCGAGAGCGAAGCACGCGAGATAGCAAAGGCCATAAACGACGCAAGGGACAAGATACACCACTGTCCCGTTTGTGGCAACTACACCGATACGGATCCCTGTGCCATATGCCGCGACGCCAGCCGCAAGACCGGTGTAATATGCGTGGTCAGGGACGCAAGGGATGTGGTAGCCATGGAAAAGATGCGGGAATTCCGCGGCACATACCATGTGCTGGGCGGGACGATATCCCCAATGGATGGCATTGGCCCGGACGATATACGCATAAAGGAACTTTTGCAGCGTATAGATGAAGGCGGGGTAAGCGAAGTGATACTGGCTACCAATCCGGACGTAGAGGGGGAAGCCACTGCGGTGTATATATCCAAGCTGCTCAAGCAGCGTGGAGTGAAAGCCACGAGGATAGCCCACGGTATACCCATCGGCGGAAATCTTGAATACGTGGACGAAATGACATTGCTGAAGGCAATGGAAGGCAGAAGGGAAATGTAAAGAATTTTTTAAAAAATTTGCAACCTTTTGGACGCCTGAAGCGTCTTATACTATAGAGCGAAGAAAACACCCATATCACCCGAAAGGAGAGGTAAAGATGAAGCGCATAACCGCACTGTCCACCCTTGCTGTTGCCGTGATAGCACTTATTATAGGCCGCACATTCTCGGCAAGCGTAATGAGCAACGACCGCGTCATGGCGGACGTGCGTCAGAGTTATCGCAGCGCCTCACTGGTGGTGTCGGGTGAATGCATACAAAAGATAAATTCCGGCGACAATGCCCAGAGCCGTATTCTCATAGATGAGGTAATAGCCGGAAACGCCGGCAAAGGCTCCAAGATACTTGTAAAGGGCAGTTATACCGTAGGCGAAAAGTATCTGCTCTATCTTACGGAGGGCAACGACGTGCAGTATGCCGAGGACGAGGCAGACTATTGCTCCACCTCCGCGGATAACTTTGTGATCCGGGACGGAAATGTGGAATACGGCGGCTCGCGGATAAAGATCAGCGAGTTCAAAAAGGAAATGGACGCAATCTCAAGGGTCATCACTGCGCCTTCAAAGAACTACTACTACAATGATATCAGATCGCTTGTAAACGCCTCGGAGAATATATTCATAGGCCGTGTAAACAGCGCGTCTCATATGCGCAGCACCAAATTCCGCACCCAGGACGGCGGAAGCACAGTCGAAAAGAAGGCGCCATCCGCAAATCTTACCATCAGTGTATACGGAAACATAAAGGGCGATATAGGCTACGGTCAGGAAATAAATCTGGTATATGTTCCTTCAGCCAGCGAAAACATGACGGATGCCGGCACCCTCCAGCCCAAGCCGGTGAGCGCCGACAAAGCGGTAAAGCTTTCCGAGGGCGATACCTACCTGTTCTTCCTTGCGGAGGATCCTGACCCCAAGCAGGATCACTGCTTCCCGGTAAATTCCATACAGGGTTGGATAAAGGTAGAAAATGATAAGCTGACCGTGTCCGATGAGAACGGCGTGGCGAGGGAATATACCGACCTTTCTCAGCTGGTAGCCGCCATAAACAAGGTAAAATAAAAATCAGACGATAGCAAAGCAGTCCCCGCCATAAGGCGGGGACTGCTTTATGTATAAATGCGGCCGGCGCGTTAAGCTTAGCCCTGCTTTGAGCTTTCCTCGCAAAGCTCATCCAGCGCCTGCTGGGCCTGCTCCCACTGGGAATAGAGGGCATCGATCTCGGCCTGCTTGTCGTCTGCCTTTTTTGCAAGCTCTGCGGATTTTACGTAGTCCGATGCTATCACTGGCGAAGCGAGTTTTTGATTTATGTCTTCAAGCTCCTGCTCAGCGGCCGCAATGCGCTCCTCTGCTCGGCGGACAGCGCCCGTCGCCCGGTTCAGTATACTCTGGCGCTCCTTTTGAGCCTTGTAGCTGTTGGGCTTTTCCGCCTTGGGGGAGGCAGCTTCAGCTGAGGGCTGAGGCCTTCGCGCAATTGCTTCAAGGTAATCGTCATAGCCGCCTATGTATTCAGTAAGTCCGTCTTCCTCCATGTAGAGTATGCGGTCCGCCATGCGGTTGACCAGGTATCTGTCGTGGGTGATTATGAGCATGGTACCCTCGTAATCCTCCAAAGCGGCCTCAAGAGCCTCCCGGGAGGATATGTCAAGATGGTTGGTAGGCTCATCGAGCAGCAGCAGGTTGGCCCCTGAAAGCATAAGCTTGAGAAGCTGTATGCGTGCCTTCTCGCCGCCGGAAAGGGCGCCTATCTCGTTGAATACCTCGTCGCCGCGAATGAGGAACGCCGCCAGGGCGGAACGGACTTGGGTAAGGTCCATTCTTGGGTAGGCGTTATGTATTTCCTCAAGTGCGGTGCTGTTGGGATCAAGGGAGGTCATGGTCTGCTCGTAGTAGCCGGGCTGCACCTTGGCGCCCAGACGCACAGTGCCGGAATCCTGCCTTTCAAGGCCCATTATTATCTTCATGAGGGTGGTCTTGCCGCAGCCGTTCGGCCCCAGCAGGAATACACGTTCTCCCTTGCGGATATGCATGGAGGCGTTTTTGAACACCGGCTTATCGTAGGACTTGCTCAGCTCATCGCACATAAGCACATCGTTGCCGCCTGCTTCCCTCGCGGTGAACTTGAAATGTATGGAGGAGGTGTCCTTTTCGGGAGCTACCAGCTCTGCCTTCAGCCGTTCTATCTGCTTGAGCTTCGCCTCGGCGGTAATGAAATTGTGAGCCTGGCCCCAGCGGCGCTGCTGCTCTACAACGCCTTCAAGGCGGTGTATCTCTTTCTTCTGATTGGCATAGTGCCTGCGCAGTATTTCGTTGCGGGTGCTCATCAGCTCAACGTGGCGGGAATAGTTGCCGTTGGTGGCGGTGAGCCTGCCGTTTTTTATTTCAAGGGTGCGGTTTGTCACTCTGTCCAGAAAGTACCTGTCGTGGGATATGACTATAAACGCCCCTGCGTAGCTCTTGAGAAAATCCTCAAGCCAGGTGACGCTTTGTATGTCAAGGTGATTGGTAGGCTCGTCAAGCAGCAGCAGCTCCGCACCGGAGAGCAGCAGCTTTGCCAGCTGGGCCTTGTTGCGCTCTCCGCCGCTCATGTCGCTGAGAGGCTTGGCGAATTCGCTTTCGGTAAAGCCGAGACCCAGGAGAGTGCTGCGTACCCTGCTCCTGAAGGTCAGGCCGCCCTCCCGCTCGTACCGTTCGTTGAGGGATTGCTGATGGGAAATAAGAGAGGATACGTCGCTGCCGCCATTGGATATTTCCTCGGAAATACGCTCAAGCTCCTGCTCTATACGTATGAGGTGGTCAAATGCCGCTACTGTGGATTGGTACAGTGTATCCGAGGTGTTCTCCACGTTTTGACGCATGAATCCCATGCGGGCGCCCTTATGTTTCATCACGGAGCCGGTGTCAGGTGCTTCCTCGCCTGTGAGTATGCGAAAAAGGGTAGTTTTGCCGCACCCGTTTACCCCTACCAGGCCCACCTTGTCCCGGGGGGCTATCTCAAAGCTTACCCCGTCGAAGAGAAGACGGGCGGAATAGCTCTTGCTTATGCCGCTTGCGGCTAATAGTGCCATGGTAAAATACAGTTCCTTTGCCGAAATATTGGATCGAATTATATTTTACACTAATATTACTGCTATTGCCATACGGTTTTTACGCCTAAAGGGACAGTGAAGCATATTGTTCATTGGACAAAATATGCCAGTATGCGCTATAATTATCAAGTATGGAAGCTACTAATGATTTGCGGAAAAACCAAAGGAAAAACAGACAGGATAGGCGCCCCATGATGAAGCGGCTCAGAATACCGCTCCTTACTGCGGGAGGCGTTGTGCTGTGCGCTTTTGTGCTGATACCCATGGCCTTTGATACCCTCGACATAGGACCGGAGATAGTGGAAGTATCCAAGTCCATGCTTCATATGCCAAGCCCTACCCCGACTGCCGAGGTGGCGGAGAACTTTGCCATTACGGCAGCTGCGCCTAAGGATGCAGCGGAGGCTCCCTCAAAGTACCGGCTGCTGAAGCTCGGCGATACAGACCCTGTGGTGGCGGATATACATGAGCGGCTGGCGGAGCTGCAGTATATGGACGGCGATGAACCCTCGGAGTATTTTGGCGAGCCTATTGAGGCGGCGCTGAAGCGTTTTCAGCGCATACACCACATGAAAGAGACGGGCGAGGCGGACGAGCTGACACAGGAGATGCTCTTCTCGGATAAGGCTGCCATGTATAAGCTTCAGCAGGGCGACGAGGGCGAGGATGTGGAGTCCCTTCAGGAGCGCTTGCAGGATTTGGGCTACGAGGTGGAAAAGACCAACGGCTACTTTGGCGTGGCCACGGTAAAGGCGCTCTCCTCCTTCCAGAAAAAGAACAAGCTTGACGCCACTGGCGTTATGGATACCGACACGGCGGATATACTTTACTCAAACAATGCAAGGCCCAAGGTGGATCCAACCCCTTCGCCTACGCCTAAGCCCAAGTCCACTCCTACGGCCAAGCCGGCGAAAACGCCCAAGATCAGCGCCACGCCCAAGGTTGGGGGCGATAGCATAGGTACTACCAAGACGGCCGACCCCGGCACTCAGCCCGAAAGCACCCCAAAGACAGGCGGAGGCGGCAATGTTTCCGCCGCTACCGGCAGTGTGGACGGATTTATCGCCACGGCTATGGCTCAGCAGGGAAAACCCTATATCACGGCGGATGAGGGTCCGGACAGCTTCGATTGCAGCGGTCTCGTATACTACTGCCTCGTCAACAACGGCGTAAAGGTGGGCCGTATGAGCGCCAAGAGCTATGCCGTAATAGACAGCTGGGAAACCGTCTATTCCACCGGCGATCTGCGCCCCGGCGATTTGCTGTTCTTCTGGAACAGCGGCAGAACGCGCATTTATCATACCGGAATATGGCTGGGAGGCGGAAAATACATACATGCCTCCTCCTCTGCGGGGCAGGTAGTGGTCAGCGGCTGGAGCGACTGGGCTAAAAACAGCTTCAGCCACGGCAAGAGGGTATACTAAATTAAAAATATCAAGGAGGAGAATGGCTATGAACAGAGAAGAGGCATACGAGCTTTTGCACAAGTACATGAAGGGCGAGAACTACATTCAGCATTCCATGGCAGTTGAAGCCATAATGCGGGGCCTGGCCAAGCGCCTTGCGCCTGAGGACGTAGAGTATTGGGGCATTGCCGGCCTTTTGCACGACCTTGATGAGGAGCAGTGCGACTGGCGCAACCACCCGGAGGTACACGGCCCTACCAGCGTGAATATACTGCATGAGAACGGCGTGAACGACCCTGTACTTGAGGGGGCGATAATGGCTCACAACCCTCTTTGCGGAAAAAAGGCGGGTACCACAATAGAATACGCTCTGCTGGCGGCAGACCCAATGAGTGGCTTCTGCAAGTCTGTGGCGCAGATATACCCGGATAAAAAGATTGCCAGCGTAAAGCACAAGAGCGTTGTAAAACGCTTCAAGGAGGTGCGCTTTGCCGCGGGAGCGAACCGGGAATACATGAACGCCATAGTTAATACGGGCCTTACACTGGACGACCTAATAGATGTTGCGCTGGAGGAGATGACCGCCATAGCTGGTGAGCTTGGGTTGTAAGAGCGTAAAAAGTATAATATAAAAACGGATAAAGTAAGCCCCCGACTTCTGTCGGGGGCGATTTTTCGTTCCAAAATACATAACTGGCAGGAAAACGTGCATTTTTGGTAATAACTAAGTCAGCTCGTCCATGATAAAATTTTAGAAGATACCTGATAACGATAAAACGTTATGAGGGTGAAATTTTTATTAATGGGGGAGGAAAATACATGACGTTACGTCGTATTTTATCTGCTGTTTTTGTGCCATTGTTTCTATTCATGGCCGTTGTTTTTCCGATGGAAAAAAGCTATGCCACCGGGTCTTTGAATCTGCTGTATAACCACCAAATGTTAATAAACATAGGAAGCCAAGGGGAATGGGCTTACAAGAAAAAGGATGACAGGTATAACCAATCCTGTTCTGCTTTTTGCCTTACATATGCGCATGCGTTGATAACAAACGGAAATGAAATAAACGATCCAAAGTATTATTGGGGTACAAACCCACCTAACGTTCGTTGGAGTAAAGCGGGTTATACCGCAGATTACTATGCGTCGGATGACTACAATAAATTGTTCGTTTTGCAGAAGGCTTATGACGAGCTCAATGACAGACGGCTGCCGATACTGTATGTAACACAGAGTTATAGTAGAGTCTCCTATGAGCATTATGTACTTGTTGTCGGATACCAGAATGTTACAAGCCGTGATTCGCTGACAGAAGGAAATTTCCTTGTTATTGACTCGAATGAACCTTCCAAGGTAAAAACCTTAGGTGACACGGGACTCAGCGGAAGAGTAACATTAGGCCATGAAGGGAAAGTAGGGATTGCGTACAGTAAGGCTACAAACGAACGAGTCCACTGGTTCGGCGACTGGGGCAATAACGACACGAACCACTGGCGCGAATGTATCGATCCCGGCTGTCCAAGTAGAGTCAGATGGTATAATGGGCCGCACGTTTATGACAATGACGCTGACACGACCTGCAATACCTGCGGCTATGTACGCAACATCCATACTCATACCTACGGCGATTGGAGCAAGGACGGCACAAACCACTGGCACGAATGCACCTGCGGCGACAAGACCGATGTAGCGGAGCACAGCTTCGGCGAGTGGACGGTGACTAAAGAAGCAAGCACGACAGAACCCGGGAGCAAGACGCGCAGCTGCTCCGTCTGTGGATTCGAGGAAACGGTTGAAATTCCGGTGCTTATTCACACTCACAGCTACGGCACCGACTGGAAGAATAACGAGACGAGCCACTGGCACGAATGCACCTGCGGCGACAAGACCGATGTAGCGGAGCACAGCTTC
>OIZV01000215.1_pt1 | contig 36548 bp, 74 predicted proteins | sample 1588681 | NCBI WGS metagenome assembly OIZV01 (sample SAMN03283281) | human gut metagenome | biome: human-associated habitat; material: feces | host: Homo sapiens | place: Peru | collected 2012 | reverse complement strand
AATTCCGCAATGCCTCAGAACGTATGATATTATATCAAATACTTTTCTTTTTGTCAATCCTTTTTTATGTAAAAGACAAGTAAATTATGTTAATTAAAATTAACATAAAAAGGGGTTGAAAAAGAAGTCAAAACGTGATATAATAGTATCAAGCAAAGGAAAGGGGTTGAAACTATGGCTTCTATCAAGGCCAAACAACGTGAAGCGGCGATCAAACACGGGAATAACGTTATCATTGATAACGTTGAAACTCGGAAGCGCGTAATTCGGGAAAATTTGCATGCGAAGGAATTCATTTTTGTCGTGTCGGTGCCTTATTCCAAAGAATGCAGGATCTTGCGAATCCCGAAGGAACGCATGTTAGAAATGACGGATCTTCTTGTACCCGGTTATTATATCGGAACATCTTACAAACAAAACATGGCGGGAAAGCCGGTTTACAGGTTTGACAAGGTAGCACTTCGAGCGCTTGCGGAACGAATGAAGAATGGCCATTATTGCGAAACTTTGAAACTTAAAACCGCATGGACAAATGTAGTTAAACAGTGGCGTGCGGAAAGTCTTCGCGGAAATGCGGGAACGACGGCAGAGGCATTGATTGCCGATCTTAAAGGTTTTGCTGACATTGGGGAGCTAGATAGGAAGGGCCATTTCTTCCATGCCGATCTCAAGGACGAAGAAGGCAACCAATACGAGGTCAAGCTGGAAACGGGATTCTTCGGTATTTCTTTCTCCTGGACGGGCCAAAAATGGGAGGAAGCGTAAGCTTCCTTCCTATCCTGTTTTTTGTTTGCTTGCAAACTGTTAGCATGCTAACAGTTTGCTTTATGACCGTTAGAACGCAAACAGTTGGAAGGCATACTGTTAGAAAGCAGATAGTTAGATAGCTAACTATATAGTTAGCATCCTAACAGTTAGAAGGCATACTATCAGACAACTAACTATTAACGTCCTAACTGTTAGATAGCTAACTATTCAAATAGTTATACGGCTAACTATCAGTGTCCTAACTATCAGCACGCAAACAATTAGCTGCCTAATCGTTCGTCGCCTAACCGTTTTTCCGGGCCTGTGCGCGACGTTGGAAGCTGGAGCTGGAACTTTGTAAAATTTATGTTAAACTTTGGAGCTGGAGCTGGAGCTGGGAACCGCTTGCGCGGTTCCCTCTTTTTAATGAAAGAAAGCTGTTCCCACAAGCAGGAAGCCAATAGTAAGCAGAAAGCCCAAACCAGCAAGCACTTCCTTACCAATGTAAACACGGTTCTCATATACATCTTCGCGCAAGAACTTCACCATGCGATAGGACAACTTCAACTTTCTCCGCTTCATCATATTTAACACCTCTTCTCTTTGATGTATATAGTATAACACAACACACATTACTTGTCAAGTTAATTCTATGTAAAAGCAAATACCCTTTCCATTTTCTTCATTGCAATTATAATCAACAAAATTATTAAGAAATCTATCAAACGGAACATTCAAACGATATTCAATAGACCATTCTTCCAGCTTCCATGCGCATTCATCATAAGGACGACAATTGCAAGGACACACAATAAACGATTTATGTTTATTATACATCCGGCTTGCACTTTCCCGACTAATCATTTTATACTTCATGCTATTAACTTCCTCTCTTTCGTTCTTACTATTATTATACCACCAAACAAGAGAAAAGTCAAGTTATATTTATGTTAACAAATTATATGGAACAACACTTTACATAGACTTTACAATCCTCGGCGGGCATAAGTTAACAAACTCTTAACTTGCAATCTTGCTTCACTTGTGCTATAATAATATCAACAGAAGGAAAGAAAGAAAGTAAACACATGAAACAGAATGCAATGTTGGAAGCTCTTAAGAATCTCAAAGAAGGCGACGGTTTCACGCTTAAGAACGGAAAGCGCATCAACCACAAGAAAGGTTACCAGGTTGCCGATCACGGAAAAGAAACGCGCGACGCGCTTGAAGCACTCGGTTTCATTAACGAAATGAAGGGCAATTGTGGCTTATGGTATTCCGAAGGTATCTACTATGTAGATCATTCTTTCCGAGTAAAAACGGAGGAAGAAGCCGTTGCAATTGGAAAGGCCAATAATCAGATAAGCGTTTTTAAATGGGAAGACAAATCCTTAATCTATTGTTAACAAAAAAGGGGATTGACAAAATCCCCTTCCCATGGTATAATATAGACACAACGAAAGGAAAGGAAGGAACCAATCACATGACTATTTACGAAGCATACAAGGCATACAAGGAAGGCAAGCAGGTAGTTATCAACGCGCGTGAAGGGGAGCGTCCTTGCGCTACTGCATCCTCTAAAAAGTATCTCGGAAAGGCAATTCCGCAGAATGTAAACTTCCGGCGTTATGTATGGGCATTCCAATTCTTCACCAACAGCCATCCGTCCTTCACAATCATTTAACAAACCCTTAACCCAACCATAACAAATGGTCGGGTTTCTTTTCTGTAAAAAGTTATGCCATATAAAAGCATAACATAAATATAACATTGTCCCTCGGCGGAATTAATATAGATTTAACTTGACTTTCTGTGCCATAAATGATATAATATGCATAGAGAAAAGGAAGAAAGGGAGTAATAAAATGGGTTTTTACAAGGTTATCTGTCCTCGTGGTCATGTAGGCAATGGCAAGGAAGCAGAAATTGCATTCTACTTCAAAGCGAAGGATATTATGCAAGCGCTTTCCATTGCGCGAAAAATGCCCTCTGTAAAACATCACAAGGCAATCGGATTCAACGCAATCGCAATCACACCGGAAGAATATTACAAGAAGATTAAGGTATCAGCATACGAAAGAAACCCCCTATAAAGGGGTTCCTTTTTTATAAAACGTTTTTAAAACGTTTTATTTTAATTGACATTTCATTTTTAACATAAAAACACTTGCGATTTTTACAATTTCATTTTATAATAAAAAATGAACCCCGGCAATGTAAATTATTTTACCATATGAAAACGTAACCCGGAGTTAACACTCTGAGATTTCTTATTATATATCTATGAATATATAACCCCCATTATTTTTCCAGATAACTTCTTTCAATCCCTTTTAATGTTAATTACTTGTAAACTGTTATCTCGTATAAAAAGTTAACGGGAACTTTACGTTCCCGTTTTTGTTAATACGTGTCAAGTCCCACCCATTCGGCTTCAGTATCAGAAAAAATATCAAGGAATACAGGCGAATAAAACAAGCTTTTTGCGGTTTCCGTCGCCTTGTCAAGAGTGTCTGTTTGCACAAAAAATTCTTCCCCGGTCTCGTCATCTCTAAACAAAAAATTATACATTGTAGAAATCCCCTTTCCTTTTGATACTTTTATTATACTCTTTTTTAGACAAAAGTCAAGTTAACTCTTTGTAAAGTCTAATATCGTATAAAAGGTTAACCTGTGGTTAACCTTCAATCTCATTCTTATTAATAACACCACCAGGCCACTTCTGATACCGCACACTTTTCACAAGCACGTCATTTTTATATTCATGAGCGAAGAGGATTTCCCAATCAGCCGAATACTTCTTGAAGTTTTCAACCAGATCATTCATCTGTTCTTCTGCATCATGACCTTCAAAACTTCCCGGAATATACAGACCATTTGCGTTCATAAAGGAATAGTAAAACTCTTTCATTGTGGTATCTCTCCTTTTCTTTTTCTATAAGTATTATAGTACATGTAAGCCCAGAATGCAAGTTAATTCTATGTTATGTTTTTATACGAAATAACACTTTACAAAAAAGGCCATACGGCCTTTTAGTCATTCATATAAGAATAGGATACTTCCCAATAACCACGGACAACAGAAGACTTCTTTATGTATCCATAACCAACATCTTGCCAACGTCCAGCACCTTTTTCAAATGCTTCATCAACGTATCGCATAGCACCTTCTGCCGTTCTATAAACTGCCTTAAATTGGATATGCACTTCACCATATTCATCAGGAATTAGACGCTTCAGAATCCAAATTTTCATGGAATTCGCTCCCTTCTTTTTATGTATATATTATAATCTCAAATATCCAAAAAGTCAAGTTAATAGTATGTAAAGTGTGATAACGTATGAAAAGTTAACATAAAGATAACAAAAAGGGGTTTCAACCCCTTTTAATCATGTAAATGGCTTGAAGAAATTTCCCAGTATCCGCTAACTACACGACACTTTTTTGTCCATCCATCCCCAACGTTTTTCCAGCCTTCCATGCTCTCCTTCCCCATTGCCGTAACATATTCTTTTGCGCCTTCTAGGGTTTTAAAAGCCGTAAAAAATTGACGGTGTAGTCTACCATATTTATCAGGAATTACGCGGTTCAAAATCCAAATCTTCATTCTATCCTCTCCTTTTCTTTTATGTATACATTATACCAGAAGACAATAATGAAGTCAAGTTAAAACATTGTAAATTCTAACATCGTATAAAAAATTTACGCAAACATAATAAAAAAAAGAAGGGGTTTTTATTCCCCTTCCTTGTCAAATTTTATTTCTTCGTCGCCTATACGCCAACCGAACACCGGAGTATCAGAGGATTCAAAATCGCGATACTTAAAATTACCTAATACCCTTTTAAATACTGCTACGTCTTTCACAATATCTTCGTCGTTCAGAAAGTAAATTTCCCTTGCGCGGTTTATTGCACCTTCCTTCGTCTCCCAATAAGATTCTTCATACTGTTTTACATCTGCGATAGACGCTTCCCCCAACCAAACATAAACCGTGTAAATGTACTTCATTGAATCAATCTCCCTTCATTTGATATATATAGTATATCATGGAATAGATCATTTGTCAACAGTTTTTTATGTTAAAAAATTGTAAACTCTAACCTCGTAGAAAAAGTTAACATACGCATAATAAAAAAGAAGGGGTTTTATTCCCTTCCTTTATTTAACAGTGCTCTCGCAATGCTCTCGCCATTCTCTTAATAATTGCTGCCTGTTCTGAAGTATCAATTTCACGCCATGCCTTCACATTTTTTCCAACACAGTCATACGGACATTCATCGCACTTCGTCATTCCGCACAAGGCAAGGAAAGCGTCCTCCAAATCAAATTTGATAGAATCCGTTTCCTTCTTTACGATCCGGATGAAGCGATCTTCGTTCTGCGCTCTTATATCTTCCGCTTCCTCTTTTGTGCGAAATTCTCCGAGAGTTTCAATATTTCCCTTCTTCATTTCTTCTACGCAATAAACCAAAATCTTCATTCTTATTTCCTCCCTCTTTTTGATGTATCTATTATATCATGAAAGGCCCAGCTTGTCAATACTCTTTTATGTAAAAGATAGGTAAAGTTTCTATACGAGATAACAATTTACGGGGATTTTACAATCCCCGTATTTTTCAATCTTCAACATAAAAGGCAGGATACCTTCCAGTCTCCGAGTTTACACAATTGTAATGTGTGAAGTTATTCACCATTTTGTCAAAATCTCCACCAAATTGATTATTCCACTGTTTCCGATACCGCATACCATATTCAGGACGCAAATTACAAGCTACAATCCAAAACCCTTCTTCACCCTTCTTCCACATTTTTCTTGCCTTCCTCTTGTCAATCCTTGTCATTTTTACGATCTCCCTTCCTTTTTTCTAAACTTATTTTACCATCTTATACCGATTTTGTCAAGTAAAATATAAGTTAACATTTTATACGAAATGAAACTTTACATTCTTTTAACTTGACAAGATACTCTTTCCGTGATATACTTATATCAGAAAAAAGAAAGGCGGTAAACATTATGAAGGTTGTGGAATACATAAGTTTGGAAGACTTCCCATTTTGGTGCGGCGCAGTAAATACGGCAAAGTATCTGGTTCATGAAGACTTCGAAGTAATAGAGCAGTTCCTCGAAGAAACTGTATCCCCTAACAATCTTTTAACAAAAACCGAAGTTAATGATTTTTTCTGGTTTGAAGAAGATACTATCGCAGAAATCCTCGGATATGACACATTTGAATCATTGATAAAAGACAGAGAATAAAGGGCGAAAGCCCTTTATTATTTTTATGTTAACAAATTATGCGATATAACACTTTACACACTTTTTACACACCTACCTGCTTGACAAAAATCGATTTTTATGGTATAATATAGGCGGTTAGAAAAGTATTCCAGTATGTTAATTTTATGTTAAGAGGAAAGTTAAATCTGTGTTAATTTTGCCCATTTTTAATGTAAGGGGTTTATTAAGTATGCGTAAAAGAATGTTAAATTCATGTTAAGGCCACGAGCCGTTCATAGGACACGTCTGCCCTTTTGGGCCACTCGTGGGAGCTGGGCCCGCGATTGGGAGCTGGAAAGGGAGCTGGCAATTAGGAGCTGGAGCTGGGTTTAACTTAAGCGGAAGTTGGAGCTGCAAAATCATGAAAATATTTAACACAAAATGAGTTGACTTTCCGTTGTCCTTTATAGTATAATGTATATAGAAGTCAAAGAGAGGCGAACAAAACTATGAAGTACACTTTTTGCTGGAACAATTTGGAGAAGGAAGAAACTATCATTGTCATGAGCAGGAAGGCCGCTCTGAAAACCATCAAACGCTTCAAAAAAAGGCTGAATATGCCGACCATCTCTTTATCTACTTGGGCCGAAAAGATGTCCCAACGTGTCTTTGTAAGTGCTATGGATATTATTACAAAGGCTGCTACGGAATTAAACTTTTGCGAATGAAAGGAACGTAAGTCCCTTCTTTTTTATTTCTTTATACGCCAAATTTTTATAACATAGAATTAACTTGACTTTCTATCCATTCTATGCTATAATACATACAGATAAAGCAAAGGAGTAAATGAGAATGGAAAAGACAATCTTCTTTGACCTTGACGGAACTATCGCAGACCTCTATGGAGTTTCCGATTGGCTCACCAAATTGCGAGCAGAGGACGATTCGCCCTATCGTGAAGCGAAACCAATTTTCCCGCCCTACGATATTTACCTGCTTCTTGAAAGTATGAAGTCCCTCGGCGCGAAAACTGGCGTTATTTCATGGGGAAGCAAACACGCAAGCAAAGAATACAATCGTTCTATCCGACGAGCAAAAATTGATTGGCTCAAGGAAATGGGACTTCTGGATTCCTTTGATGAGGTGCATGTTGTCAAGTATGGCACGCCCAAACATCAAGTAATCAAAAAAGAACGTCGTGGCATTTTAATTGACGATGACGAGAATGTCCGCAAGGCATGGGAACAGGCGGGCGGGCTTGCAATTGACCCCATGAACGAAGATGAAATGAACGCACTTGAAGAAATTGCAAAGGAGTGGCTTGATTGAAGTTTTGGCGCACCGTTTCTATCATGTTTGATGTAGAATGCGAAATTGAGGATAGCGAAGAGAACAAGGAACTTCTCTACAAACTTAACAATTCTCAATTTTACTCTGAAAGAAGCAAGACATATCAAGAACTTTATGATAAAACAAACCTTCTTCTTTATGATAAAATGGATGATATCGTTCACTATCTTTCTGATTGTCCCTCGGCGGTTTGTGATGCTTGTTATGACTGGATAGACGAAGACCAGCTTCTTAACTCCGATGGAGACAATATGAGTGAACCGCTTTAATGCGGTTCATTTTTTTAACACAATCTTAACTTGACAAACTGTTGACTTTATGATATAATATATTCAGAAAGACAAAGAAAGAAGGAGTGCTAAAATGACACAGCCTCAACTTGAAAAGGAACTGCGCGAACGCATTTACACCAAACTCATTCCTTTCATTGAAGAGAACTTCGGAGAAGTCTTAATTACCGCACCAACGGAACTCACCTTTCCCGTTCTAGACGCAGAACGCAATGACAAGTTTGCTACTATTCTACTTAAACTGCCGCGAAAAAACCGCGATGGAAAACCTTACGACGGTTATGAAGAAGCGGAAACCTATCGCCTTACTGTGGAAATAGAGCAGGCAGAAAAAAAGGCTAAACAGGAAGCAAAAGAACGAGAAGCAAAAGAAAAACAACGTAAGCGCGACGAACGACAAGTGAATAGGCGGGCAAAACTTGAAAAGGCCGCGAAAGTAAAAGAAAACGAGAAGAAAGAAGGTGAATAACCTTCTTCTTTTTTTCCAATTTCATTTTCAAATGAGAAAATAGAATCCATTCGCCTTACCGAATTTCATTTTCAAATGCAACCCTCCCTTCCCGCATTTCATTTTCGTTTGCGGACAAACGTATACCCCGGCTTTGCGGGCCAACATTTCAAAAGTAAACCCCGTGTTAAGAATCATACCATGAAAAAGCATAACATAAAATTAACTTTAAAAGGAAGGTGGGCTTAATCGCCCACCTTCAAGCTTACATCAATTTCATCTTCAAGATAAACATCTGTAATCACTTCAGATTCATCAAGAATATCTCTATTGCGAAGTTCTCTTACAAAATCAGAAATGGAAAGATCAAAATTCGGCATTCTGAAACTGTAACAATTCATCCAACATGCTTGAATAGAACCATCATTATCAAACCGAATAAGACAATCTCCTTCAGAACAAATTAGATAAGTATCACCATAGTTTGTGCGAAATCCGAAAATCTCATCCATGGTAGAATAACAATTACCCATTTTATCTGTTGCGGAAAGAATATTTTGAACCTTCATTATTTTACTCCTTTACTTCAATTCCAAGATTTTTAAGAAAAAACTCAAGAAAAGCATTTGCTACATTATCACTTCGAAAATCTATAACATCAGGAAGCCCCACTTTGTCTTTAAATCTTTCAAAGAAGCATCATATATCTCATCTTTCTCTTTTTTAGTAATGATAGCTCTAATCTTCCGGGGCCGTATCACAATACAGCCATTTTCTATATACATTTCCGTTGGAGCATCTTTATCAAGTTTCAACTTTTCCATAATATGGAAAGGAATATAAACGTGGCCCCATTATTTCCCAAACAATACAAAATATTTTCCATCTAATCAATTCCCCACCTTTATATTCAATTCTTTAAGAAAAGCTTTTACTCCCTCATAAAGAGTATCAATAGAATCTTCATAAATACTATCTCCCGCGACAAACACCATAGAATCAAACGCTTCTGATAGCTCTTCGTATGTAATTACACATTTTACTTTCCGTGGGGAAATTACCAGCTTCCCATCTACAAAACTTATATCCGCAAAATCGCCGTCATCAATACCAAGCTGTTTAAAAACCCCTTCTGGAAGTCTAATAGAATCGCACGTGTCATAATCATGAAATGCCGAATCGTTGATTATAGAAAGTTTCATCTTCGTTCCTTTCTCTCTCGGGTTTTAAAGTGTTTTTCCTTCACTTGATGGATATATTATAGCATAGATTTTGAGAATTGTCAAATTAATTAATTGTTAATCGCGTTTACGCTACGATACCGTTCTACCATTTTCGCGCAAAGCTTAACTTTTTCTCCTAATGAGCAGTCTTCAAAATGTCTACATTTTTGCCCATAACATTCATCTTGCCTGAAACAATTATCACAATCGCTCCCAAGACAAAAGAACTCAAAAATCTTATTCAAGTTATCATGCATATCTTCTTCACTTTCAACTTCCTCAATTTGCGAATAAAACTCTTGTTTCAGATTAGCAAGCGCATGGCTTTTAGAAGTATACTTAGTCAAATCAGCAAACTGTTCTCCCGTCTCCGGATTATAATATTTAATGATATACTGATTCATATTTTCCTCTATCCTTTCTTACGGTTTAGTTCTTTTATGAATCTCACTTACCTATCTTTCCATAACAGCGTACCATCTACAACAATTACTATATCATCTTCAGGAAAGCCATCAAATTCTCCGGTCATAAGATGAATAGCCCTATCTGCATCTGAAGTCTTGATATAAATATCTTCCAGTTCGGGAAAGCGAAAAAGAGTACCAGGTTCAATTTCTCCATAACAAGGATACTCTGGTTCAATTTTCTTTACAAACTTCATCATTTTTTTATCCTCCCTATTTACTGAAATCATTATAGCACAATTCGCATGACTTGTCAAGTTAAGAATTGATTAAAACGTTTCCCAATCTTTCTTAATGCGCCGAAAAACTTCTTCCGGAGTAAGATAACCTACTACATCATCTTTCTCTCGTTCTTCATCAGTAAGAAGCCCCATAATCTCAATCAGTTCATCGTTATAACCATAACTACCTCGGCCCCAAATGGCAGAACAAATAACATTGCCGCCCTGCTTATACCATACTCTATCCATTTCACCAATTGCAAAATCTTCGGAATGATTTTCATAAGGAATTCCAGCTTCATCCAACAGACGACGCAATTCAGTAAGCGGATTTTTCATTTGTCTTCTTCCTCCAATATTAGTTGGTTCATTTTATTCTTCCCTTCATCATGTCTACATTATATCACATGCCCCGCCCAAAGTCAAGTAAAAAGAAAGTAAAATAATTTATAAAAAATTAACTTGACTTTTCGCGCTGTATCGTATATAATAAAGACAACAAGAAAGGGGAGAAACAACATGAAGACTGCTTACAATATTCGCGCGAAAAAGTTCATTAAACAGCTTTACAAGTATATTGAAGATACTACCGAACGAAAATTGCGGTTTGCTTGTATCACTTATTGCGCGGAACATCCCTCCCGCAAAGTTGAATTCGCAAGTGGTTGTTCGCGGGGCGTTTTCATCACCTCTGATTACGCCATTAAGATTGACCTTAAAGGTGGCAGTACCGTATGGGGAACAAGCAAAACGGAACTTGCGCTTTGGGAGAAAGCCAAACAGGACAAAATGGATTTTCTTTTCTGCCCCATGGAAAAATATGAATACAATGGTATTGATTTCTACATCATGCCCAGAGCAACTCAAATTGGCAGTTTTGACCCCTATGAAAATCCGCTTTTGAAAAGTATTCAAACGAAGTTCATCTTTCCGACATCCATGAAGACAACGTTGGAATTGTTAATGGCCGGAAAGTAATTATAGACTATGCTGATAACTGGGTGTAAAATCCCGGTTATCTTTTCACAAGGCAAAACTTTTTACAATTTCTTTATTTTTATTTGTGTATGCCCGTAGGGCCATATTTTATTTTATATACTATTATTTATATTATTACATATACTATTATTATATACTATTATATACTATTTCTGGTGCATCCGTTGCACTACCATAGTGCATTTGTTGCACTACTATGGTGCATTCGTTGCACCATATAGGGCATTCGTTGCATTATTGTTTGCAATCGTTGCACCATTGAATAGTGCTATGAACGCACCAATGGAATAGGGCATTCGTTGCACTATTCGGGCAGAGGAATAAACACAAATAGATTTCCTCCTATTTTTTTCAAAAAACCTTTATTTTCCAAACTCTTTCTTGCTTCTTTGTAAGCTCGCAAAGATACTCCAAACGTTGCTTCAAAATCTGTCGGACTCAACCAAAGATTTTGATTCGTTTGTTCCATTCCACGAAACTTTAAAAGATACAAATACAAATATCTTTCACTCGGATTAGTGAGTTTCTTAAATGCTTGCTCTAACACATCCCATTTCATGATCAAAAATTGTTCATCTTTTTCTGGTGCAACTATCTTATTTACTCCACTAAAGCTAATCTGATATTGGTTTGCATAATTCATTTTTTCTTTCCTCCATTATAACAAGCGTTATTCACGCTTTTTCAATAGCTCAAAATATAAATCTACGTCTGCATTAAACTTCGGGTTTGTCTCATATACCCAATTTACATAATTAGCATTACGAATATCTGCCACTCGCCGCACGGGCCGCCAACCTCTCATTGTAAGCCAATCATACATCCTTAATCTTTTGCAAACATATTCTTTTCCGTAATTCATTATTCCTTCCTCCACTTCCTTATCAATCCCTCGGATAACTTTTCAGTCTTCCTCCCTCATTCCATCTTTCAAGCATGTCTTCTCCCCTATCGTAAATTGCGTTCAAAGACAATTCACACTTTTCCGTCAAAGCAATCATTGCGTTCCAAATTTCAAGCGGGACTTCTTTATGATCTTTCAGAAACCCCTTCAACATCTGATTAACCTCTTTTATCCTCACCCATTTTCTGTATGCCACGTCTTCCGCAGTATCCCGTCCCGATACAATCATAAAAGTATCAGAACTCCGAGAACGAGTATCTTCACTATGTAGAATCATGTTTTTCTTCCCTCTCTTTCTTGACTATATTATACCACATAACACAACCATTGTCAAGTTAAGATCATGTTATGCTTTTAGAAGGCAAAACATTTTACAAAGAAGACAAAAAGAAAAACCCCGCTCAAGCGGGGTCATCATACACAAGGAAAGAAACAAAATCATCAATCGTATTATAAATATTGGATTCCTCATTCTTATCTACATATTCTGAGTAAGTGCCAAACTTGAACCCTTCTTCACTGGTTTCCGCATATACAAAAGCTACCACATCAGGACAGCTCACAATCTTTTCAATCGCCGTATAGAGATTGTCCGCAATATCAAAAACCGCAAAGTAAGTATGACTTACGCCGTCTGAATCAAAGAACTCAAAACAGGTAATCTTATCATCCGGCATTTTTACGTTGTAGCAATAGACGACGTTAATAATTGGGTCAAGTTCCAACGAATCTCTTGTAAGCGATACATCGGTTTCAATAGGAACCGCATACATTCCAAGATAGAATGAAATCAGCGTATTATCCTCAGCAAAACAAGCGGGCAAAACGGCAATCATCAAAACACAAACCATCGCAACAAACTTCTTCATTTTACTTTTCCTTTCTTAAATCCACAATCCCATTTCCTTACCTTGTGGGCAAGGATAACAAACCGAGGAAACAACCTTTTTCGTTAGAAAGGATTTCGGTATATCCTCTCTTTTCCCTTCAAAGAGGACTGAACCACTTGAACGCCCAACAATGGTAATTCGGGAAGCTTTCTGATATTCTTTCAAAATCTTACCAACATCTTTCAAACTCAATTCCATCCCTATCCACTTCTGCGCGGCCAACAAGATAAACAACGGGTTGCCGGGTTCCAAACCGAATATGCGGAGTTCGGTTCAACATATACACATCTTCACCAATGATGTCAAAGAAAACGGGAGCATTTTCCAGTCCCTTTTCTTTCGCCGCCTCATACAGTTCTTTCAAGGTTGTCATTCTTGTTTTCTCCTTTCACTTTCTGAAACTATTATAACACATTACAGGAGAAAAGTCAAGTAAAGAGTTTGTTAACGGGGCGGCAATTTCTTATCAAACCAAGCAAACGAATCATCAAGGCTTTCTCCGCAAAGAATGCCGTCTTCGCAACCACCAAAACAAGTCATGGAATACTCAAGAATGTTGTCCTCGCCGTATTGCTTTACCAAATTCGCAACTGCTTCCGAATAACATTCGCCGCAAATGTATCCGTGTTCAGTCGTGGTATTTCCTTCGATCTCATTGTAGAAATCAACAATGTAAGCAAAAATCGCCATTTTTCTTTCCTTTCCGGGGCGGGAATTAACCCGCCCCATTCCAATCTCTATCAGGCCAGAATCCACTTGTTCGCGGGCTTATCGGGCACGCACACAATCTTACCTTCGCGGGACAACCGAGTAAGAGCACTAATCAGCTTACCCTTCGTTTCGCCCTCATCCCATTCATGGGCTTCGTAAAAATCCTTCGCGGTCGTAGCTTCATGATGTTCGGCGAAATATTCCAGCACCTTTGCGTCATAAGCGGTATTGTCTACCTTTTCACGGGGAGTAGCGTTCGCCCTCTTTTCCGCATTCGCGGCCTTCTTCGCTTCGTTGTCCAGATACTTCTGTTCAGCCTTCGCGACGCAAGTATCAAAGTCAAACGCAGGACGGTTTTCAGTGCCTACCCATTCGGGCACGCTCATAACGACCTTGATAAAACAGGGCTTACCTTCTCCCATATCAACGGGAATGTACCATTCGTTGTTGTGGGGAACCTTCAGTGCTTCAGTAAAAGCACTGTTGAGCCGGGGCAGAATCATTTCCATAGCTTCATTGCGCAGAGTAGCCTTTTCTTCCATAAACTTATTCATATACCTTTTATCTCCTTCTGGTTTATTGGGTTTTCCTTCCCTTGATTACGTATTTATTATACCACAGATTGGGAATTTTGTCAAGTAAAGATTTTGTTAACTTGACAAGAATTATTATACCAAGTTCGCGATCAAAAGTCAATTAAGAACCTTTTCAATTCTTGTGATATTTGCGTTAACCTTTTTCCGTTTATCCTCGTCCAGCTTATCGGCCAGACAATTCAAGTATTTCAGCAGGTTTTCCGCTTCCCGTTTCCGCATACGCTTTTTCTGCTTTTGATTCTCCAAATGTTCTACAGGTTTTCCGACCATCCGAAAAGGAAAATAATCAATACCAACACTAATCCCATGTTCCCTCAACATCTTTACAAGTATTTTACTTTCAATAAGAGCATCATCAAGCGCAGTATGAGATTCAATAAAATCGCAATCTTTCATGAGATAGCGGAAAGTGTTTTCTGCGTTAGTAGAAAAATATTCGCCAGACGGAGAAAACAACATGTTTTCCGCGCAAAAACTCTTATACCTTTCACTGTTCAACAGATACTTACACGCCATGCCCCATACGTCAAATAGAGCATATTCATTTTTGCGGAAACGGAACACTTCAGGTTCAAATGGACGTTTTTCTTCCGGTACAATGCCATTCAAGATATTGAAACATCTCTTTTTCTGAAACTCTTCCCAATCGTAGTAGTCGGGAGAATACAATTTACCAATGTAAAGTTCCGTATATGGGATTGCTTTCTTGAAATCAAACATGGAATTATATGCTCCAACAAAATTAACTTCTTGTAAATCCCGCACAAATTCTTCCATAATCTCATCCCAAGATCGCACCTTCGTTTCACCTTTTTTCAACATCTCAAGATAGAGCGGACGCTTTTCTGCGTAATAAGCAGTATTAAAGATAGAAGGAACGGAAAAAATTTCCGCAACCAGACTTTGATAAGACTTGACAATATTGCCCTTACGATCAACAATTACCCATCCAATATCGTAAATCAGGGGGAGAGCGATAGAAAGTTTCTTGCTTTCTTCCGCATTCCGCGCGATTTCTTTACTAATTGGCAGAGTAGCAGTTTCACAATCAAGCACCATATAAGTCAATTTCTTACCCATTTCTTTTTCATCCCTTCCGTTTTTTCTTGTCTATATTATACCATAGACGACCGCCAAAGTCAAGTTAAGTTTTTGTTTTTTGTTCCCAAGCAGTCTTTTCCAATTCAAAGCGTTCCCGAGCGGTCATGTCCTCATTGGGCGCGCAAACAGAAAACTTCACTTGCCCCATTTGCTCCACGCCGTTTACATCAGTAAGAAGGATACTATACACCCATTTTCCAGTTTGCGCGAACCCTTCCATTCCCAATTTCTCAATCATCTGATTACGCACGCCAGCATTCGCAATTACGGAATTAGTAGTTGTCACTTTCTTCGTCCTCCATAAACTCAAGGCCAAGAGCAGTAAGCAAATCCGCGCCACAAGCAGAAACGAAATCCACGGCTTCCCGCGCAAGTTTCGTCAATTCCTTGTCATTGTCCGGGGCTTCATACCTAAAAGAAGTGTAAGCATCCGCAAGAGTATCAAGAAAATTATAGGCGACTTCACGATTGATTTTCATGTTTTTCTCCTTTCAGTCAACGGGAATTTCAATAACTTCAAAATCCTCATAGTTAAAGGGTTTACCTTCATCTTCGGCCTTTTCCCAAGCACGAATGGTTGCTTCCTCATACCCATTCGCAAAGACTTCACAATACCAGTCATATCCAGCATAAGCAAGGAATTTCCGCATCACGTTCTCCCCTTTCATGCTTCTATTATATCATAGCGGGCGGAGAAAGTCAAGTAAAGAGTTTGTTAATTGTCCTCCCAATAAGACTCTATTCCGTTATTATAAAAGGCCTGCACGACATTCAATGCAATTCGCAAGTCTTCATAATTTACAATATCTCCTTCTGAACTTGCTATTTCATCACAATTATTGAATAGTTCATTTCCAACAAGAATAAGAAAAGTATTTACCTTTTCAAGGGCCTTTGCTTCCTCCGAATTAAGAGTAAGAATGCGGGTGATTTTCTTATCAATCGTCATTTGCGGTTTCCCCTTTCCTTTGATGTATACATTATAGCATGGTGAGCCAGAAAAGTCAAGTTAAGAATTGGCGGGAAAATTGTTATGGTTATGTTATCAAACTATATGGCACGATACTTTACATGACTGCCCGCATTGTTATCATTGCGTTAAGAAAAAGCGAACATTATGAGAGTCCAGAACTTGATTTTTCAGCAATTTTGAGGTATACTATTTATAGAACGAGGGACAAGTTGATTGACAATCTTGCATATTTATGCAATCCGCCGAGGAGCTGGGAGCTGGAAATGTTCGGAAAAAGCTGGAACTTCGGTCCGGTATAAAAAAGCTGGGTTTCCTGTTGGTGCGGAATCTTGGTCTATATGAAAAATCTGGGTTTTGGGAAGAATTGATTTAGAGCAGAAATTGAAGTATAATATAATTATTCAGTATGAAATTATTAGGAGAAGAAAATAATGAAAGAAAAGTCCTTTGTTAATTTTTCTATGAAGAAACAAGAAAATGAGAAAGAAATGGAATGTATCTATACACGTTGGATCGCGCTAAAGCTCGTGAAAAAAGGATATAAAATCCTTAAGTGGGGAATTAACGAATACCATCCTCAATTTGAGACTTACTATTTTGAAAAAACGCCCGTTTTTCTTGAAGACTTCCGAAGAATCGTTAAACAAGGACGATTTAAGGAGGATTAAAAGCAATGGCAAATTACGCAAACCATATCGTAAGACATTAAAGGAGGAATTAAATGAGAAATCAACAAACTGAAAATATTACTGGCATTTATAAAATTACAAATAAAAATAATGGTAAGATTTATATCGGGCAAAGTCAAAATATTCTTTTGCGTTGGGAACAACACAAGCAAGGTTATCAAACTTTATCTGGATGGTATGAAGACGCAAGAAATGAAAGCGAAAGCATAGATGACTTTTCATTTGAAGTAATTCAAGAATGTAAAAAGGAAGAGCTGGATGAGTTAGAAATCTACTGGATTAACTATTATGATTCTATTAAACAAGGTTATAATAGAGCAATGCCGACTTTTTCTTTGGGGAGAAAGAACGCAAAGCTTTTATATAGTAAAAATAAAGTTCCTTATGCTAGAATAGAATTAAGATATGTTATTCAACAAGCGGGCGCAAGATTAAATAAGGTTGCTTTTAATTTATTTTTATACTGTCTTTTTCAATTAAATTCAGCAGAAAATCAAATTACCTTTTCTATTGCAGATTTTAAAGAAAAATGGAATATTACTGGAAAAGATAGCGGTAGTTTAGCAAAAAAAGAACTAATTAGTTATGGTTATCTTAAAGAAGATGAATATGGACAAATTATTTTTGATGCAAATGGAGATTTGAAAGACTAATCTCGCAACTCACCAATTGGGGAACAACAAGAAACAAACAGCCTATCAATTGTTCCCCAAATTAGGGACAATTCAAGAAAGAGAATAAAGAGAAAGAAGATAGAGAAAGAAAAAAAAGAAGAGAAAAAAAGAATCGCGCGAAAACATTCCTTCATCGCCCGAAAAAAATAGCCTACAGCAAACCCAGAATAAAAAATATGACTCTAAAAAATTGTTTTATGTTTATCTATAAGAAAAAAAATGCGTATAAGAATAAATGAACGCTTTGAGTAAGAAATTCGGCCCGCAAGGTTTTCGCGCGAAAAGTTTTTTTACTCTTCTTTTTCCCGCCTTTCCTTTCTCCTTTCTTTTTTCTCTTTCTTTTTTCTTTCTTTTTGATAAATACAAGAAAAAAAAGAACGAATGTAAATCTGAATGTTCATTTTTACCAAGAAAAAAAATGAACCCCTCTCCAACGGAGAGGGGAGCTGGTTGCGGAGCGCAGCGACGACAACCAGCGGGGTGAGGTGGTCTACCGTTTCCATATAAAGAAAAAAGGAGCTGGGTCGTGAGCATAGGAGCTGGATAAACAAGGGTAAGAAAATATAATCTCTTTTTCTTTTTCTTTTTCTCGTTTTAACGCCCGCAAAAACGTTGTAAGGAGCATTCTGATAAACTCTAAACGTAAGTTTTTACTACTCTCTTAAGAGATATACATAAAACAAAATTGTAATTGTAATTTCATTTTCATTTTTAATTTGCAATTTCATTTTCAAAATTGTAATTTCATTTTCAATTTACGGCCCCACCAAGTAAGAAAAAGGGTGGCCCCGCATTTAGGAAGCTACCCCGGTCGCGCGAACGAGTTCCATAAAAGAATCATTAATTTGTTTCTTTTCTTTCCATTCGCCCGTAATAAAATAAGCAATTTGTTGTTTTCCATCTAACATTTTACGTTTTTTCTCTACAGTATACCCTATAGAAGGAAGATAATCTTTCAATTTATTCCATGACATTTGACGAGAACCGCGATTTTCTTTTAACTGTTCTAAATCCGGCAATTTAATTAATAAAGCCAATTCTCTACATTCTCCCATAGATAACCATCTGTTAAGATATTCAGAAGGTATAGTTGGAGAAAGAGTTTTAAAATGTTGACAACGTATTTCAAAAGTTTGGCGACGTGCTTGCTCTCTATCTACTAAATCTGTGCTATTTACAATTAACTGATTAAATCTTTTATCATGTAAATTAAACCCACGAGCAAAAGCTTTATTGACTACTACGAAATTATATTTTAAAGGAACCATTCCAGAAGTTTCTATAATATCTATTGCTAATTTTTGTTCTTCATTAAGAGGAAAATCTTTATTATTCGCGCTATGAAGTTCAATAGCAGAAAAACCAAGGTTATTAGCAAGCTCCACAATTTTTTGATTTACTCTTATAAATTCTGAATAGCACCAATAGCCTTTATCTGACAAAACAGGAAGTGTTTTAATATGTTCTGCTAAATCAGTAAAATAAACAGTTTCTAACGCATGATAAGCATTTTCTAAACGACCTTGGTTCGCACAATGAACTATTGATTCATAGTAGATTTTCGCGCGTTCAGGAGTAGCAGAAAGACCAATACATAAAATTTTTCCTTCTCTTACTATTTTTTCCCATTCACTTAAAAGAACAAGAGGCATATATTCTTTTTTAGTAGAAAAATGTTGAATGCCCGCAAGTACTTCTTCATTAGAAAGATTCGCTCGTGCGAAATCTGTTTTCCTTGCTTTTGCAAAAGCTTGCGCAGCGAAATCAAAAATAGAATCACATTCATCCCAGCATATACAATCTATTTCAGAGAGAAATGAGACATCATCTTTCATAACCTTTGTGCCAAAAGCTTGATAACACATAATACCAATTTTATTTTCTTGTTCGCCCCAAGAAGAACGAAGTTGCCACCAGTCATCTGCATCACAGCAAACGTCTGAATATTCTGATAATATATTATTTTTTAAAGAATTGGTATCTACAAGAAAAAGAATACGATTTAGCATTCCATCGCGGGAAAATTGTTTTAAATTATTTACAGCCCAATAAGTCTTGCCTGTACGAACTTCGCAATCTATAATATTATAGTCTCCTTTTTTAAAAGAAAGTTTAATATCTGAAACAGTTGGATAATTCAATTTTTTCACCTCATTTTATTTTAACACAAGATTCTTGTCTTGTCAATTATTAGTATTTTATTGAGGCAAAAAATATTATTTTTTTTTATTTAAATAATAAAAATTACTTTTTCAGAAAATAGCGTTTTTTTGCACCCCCCCCCCCCCCCCCCCATATATATAAGAGAGAGAAAAACAACTTTTTCTACTATTCTTTTCTTTACTTCACGAGCGTTAGCGAGTGAAGTAAAGAAAAGAACCCCGAGCCCACGTAGTGGGCGAAGGGGCACGAGCATACCCCGGTATTTGATTTTTAGAAGAAAAGGAATTATAATAATTATAAGGTAAGGGAAATACTTTTCCGTGCAAGACGAAAAAACCATCTCGCGGAGGTAGATAAAATGAAATGGATTCCATTAAATGAATTACCGAATTGTATTCTCCAATATTGTGAATCAAATAACTTAACGCGCGAAGAATTTGGTGCGCGCGTAGGCGCATCTCGGCAATCTGTAAATGATTGGGTCATGGGACGATGTTATCCAAAAATCACAATCTATGAAAAACTGATAGATTTGTTACAAGAAGATGATAACTTATGAAAGAAGGCGTATTTGTGTCTGAAGCATTAGATTATTCTTCTATTAAAAAAGGACAAATCAATCTTATCTATTCAAGCTGTGGTTCAGGAAAAACTACCGCAATTTATAAGACAATTCCACAAGCAATTGGTATAAAAACTTCAAAAGTTCTTGTTTTAATAGATACTACGGCGGGAAAAGATAGTTTCATAAAAGAGGGACAAGCTGAAGAATATCTAAATGGAGAATTTACAAGTATTAAACCAACTATCATGACATACGCGTCTTTTGGCGCAAAAATAAAAGACTTTGAAATGATACTAAATGATTATGATATGATAGTTTGTGATGAGATACATGCTATGCGAACTCCTGTATGTATAGCAAGAGGAAAATTAGCAAAACAATTTCCACAAGCAAAACCTTGGGAAATAAATGACATGCTAAAAATGACGTGTTTTAATTATATTGCAATAGAAACCATAAGTGATATAGCAGAAAAAGGAGAAAAATGGGTTTTTGGTTTAACCGCAACTCCGCGCAATATAGAAAAAATAAAACAGTTTAATGGTTTAATTGAAGAAGTAAAGTTTAGTCAAGCTTTACGGGCGTATGAAATCATTTCTTCTTTTGAATACGCAGATATAGAAGAAATATTACAAAAAGCAATTCCAGATGATAGAAAAAGAGCTTTTTTCTTTTCTACTGTAAAAGAATTAAAAAAATATCGTCAGCTTCTTTTAGAAAACGGGCGAAAAGCAGAAGCAATTTGGTCTATTAATCACGGAGAACAAATGAATGAACATCAACTTCTTACAAGAGACTATGTTTTAGAAGAACATAAATTACCAAATGACGTGCAAGACTTGCTTTTCAATAAAGCATATGAAACCGCAATTACATTAAAAGATGATACAGTAAAAGAAATTTATATTCATAGCGGAGACGTTGACACGCGAATTCAAGCACGTAATAGATTTAGGCAAGATATTGAAGTTGTAGGTTATTATAATGTGAATAAAGCAAAGAATAAAAAGAAAGCAGAGAATAGAAAAAATGTAGGCCATCAAGAATGGATAATTCCAGAAAATTATTTAAATATTCCCTTGGACAAAAAGAAAAAAGATGCTTTAATTTTAGATATTAATTTTCCTAAAAAATGGACTACATTAAAAAAAGTATTACTTGAAAATGGTTATAAAATTAAAGATAAAAATCTTGAGGGACAACGCTTTTCAGTAATTTCTTTATAAAACAACAAAAAATAGCCCCCACCTCTATTATATAGAGGTGGGGGTCAAAATTTGTTGTTTAAGAAATAAATTTTTCTAATTTCATTTGTAGCCCATTAATAAATGGAGGATGCGGAATGGGTAAAACAACTGCCCTTACCGAACCCCGTATGTATGAATTGTTTGCCCGCAAATTAAAGAAACTCGCACTCCAGAAGGACGTTTTTCTATTATAAAAAAATGACAAAAAATAGCCCCACCTGCGTGTTTTATGCTCGCTACGCTCGCAAAAACACGCTCCTCCCAAGGGAGGAAGCGATTTTTTTGCTTCGCGGGCGAGAAGTTATCCACATTATCCACAACTTTATCCACAAGTTATCCACAACCCCAAAATAAAAATTAACCAATTCTCGTGCCCGCAAGCGTAAAACAACTCCATCTACAGTTTACTTTTGTTCCCGTTTGCCCAAAACTAAATTATTATTCCCTCTTATTTGTCTTTTACTCTATTTTCCAGTATAATATAAACAAGAAAGGAGTTCACATGAATACCAGATTCTTTAAATTCGCCCGCGAAGCTATGCTGAAAGCCGACTACACCGGACGCGGTTCCAGCCCTCGTTTGGGCGCGGTTGCGGTTTATAAGGGAGCAATAATTGGAGAAGCATGGAACACTAACAAGACATCGCCCCTACAAGCTCGCTACAATGAATACCGTTATCATAACCCTTCTCTGCCGGACAAGCAACATTGCGAAAACCTACTTGTTCAGCGTATTCGTTGGCGCTTTGGCGATTCTCTTGATTGGCGACGTGTTCATATTTATCTTTATCGCGAATTAAAGAATGGAAAGCTCGCCATGGCGCGACCATGCACAGCTTGTTTTCATTTGTTGTGGGATTTGGGTGTACGTAAAGTGTATTATACTACGGAAAATGGTTATGTAGAGGAGAGATTTGATGATTGAAGGACGGTTTTTTGAAAAGTTTGTTCCTTTTCATGAAAATGAGATATACCAAAAATGTTTTTTCAAAGATGTAAACTTTTGGGATATAGAGATTTTTAATGTTTCTTTTTTTGAATGCTATTTTGTAGGCTGCTATTTTAATAGGGCAAAAATAAACGATGTAAAATTCATTTATACTACTTTTCAACGATGCATGATAGATAAAAGCGAACTAAGCTATTGTCATTTCTATTCTGGTGCCATTTTAGCATCAAAAATTAGTAAAACCTCTCTTGGTAAATGTGAATTTCAATACACTATTTTCCATCCTGAAGCAATAGAAAACGTTGAAACTTTTCAAACCAAATTTCTTTTTTGCCCTGGTTATCAATCAACCGTTCCCGATGGAAAAATCATCGCCTACAAGAAATTACAAAACAATATTATTGTAAAATTAACAATTCCTGAAACCGCCCGCCGAGTAGGAAGAGCGGGAGAGAAATGCCGGGCCGACAAAGCAATTGTAGAAGATTTTTATGACCTTTTCGGAAACAAAATCTCAATGACTTATGGTTATTCTTATTGGGATGAGTCTTTTAAGTATGAAAAAGGAAAAGTTATTGTGCCGTCTGGTTTTGACGAAAATCGTTGGAACGAATGCGGCGAAGGCATTCATTTCTTTTTGACATTTGAAGAAGCGAGGAATTACGAGTGGAATTAAATAATAAAGTAGATTTCCGTGGTGAGTATTTCACCGGTAACATGGATATCTCATTCCGCAACAAGCATTTTTATAATTGTTATTTTTACAAAGTAAAGTTTGATGAACTTAATATGTATATGAATAATTTTCATTATTGCTATTTCTTTAACTGTAAGTTTGATGATTTAAAGATACGGGATTGTTCGTTTGGCGAAATAAGATTTGTTTCCGCGAGATGGAAATCACGCACCGAAATACAAAAGTAGAAGAAGAATTTTTGCCCGCCAAAACACAATTCCTTGGTGAAAAAATCATCCTCCGGCGCGAAGAAGATTAAAAAAAAAATAAAGGGGAACCTTTCGGTTCCCCTTGTCTTATTTCTCTTCTATGTCTTTCGCAGTTTTCACAATACACATAATAGCATCTATGCTTTTTAACAGATTCTTTGCGGTTTTTACGTGCGTCGGAGTCCAGTTATCCTCGTGATAGAGTTCATCCATTTCATCGCACAACCTTGTTTTCCATCTCATTAACAGTGCTTCATCAATCATTCTCTATCACCTACCTTAATCTATAAATTACCAAATTGGCGTTCGTCATTGTGCCGCTATTTGCGGAAGTAGCAATCACTTGCAAACTAATTTTATTGTTCGCCGCGACGCAAGATGGCATTACATTTACTATAGTAGTAAAAGCAAGTGTACCAATATCATTTGCGGCGGTAGAATATACAGAAGTGGTTGTTTCTGGCAACAGCGCTTCATTCTGGTAAAGTGCTACAGTAAAGGGACTGATTGCTTGCGTAGAGCTACCAACCCCATTAAAAGATACTAAATAGCGCCCCGGTGCGGAAATAGAAAACGTAGTGCCAGAAGTATTTGTCACCCGACAATCTGTAAATTTGTTAGTGTTAAAAACAATTGGTGCGTTTTGTGCGTATTCTGTAGATGTTTTATTATAGACTTGATACATTATTATTCAGCTCCTTGGCGGCGAACCCGCCCGATTTTAAGCTCCGGTGCATCCACAACCGTTGTTCCAACCATAAGCATAGTTCGCACCGCAACTGGTATTAGTATTCACCAGATACGCTGGAACCGGATTTCCTGGAATTTTATTAGTGATTGCGTTTACTGTTGCTTGAATTGGTGCTACTTGGCTATTGATATAATTTTGTAGATACGCGGTTTGAGCGCTGTTGTTCGCATTATTTTGTAGTTGTGTAACAGTAGCTTGTAGCGTATCAATCTTATTCTGGGTAAACATATCTTTAATGCTTTGGAATCCGGCAACCATTTGCGCGGTTTGAGTATCAATTAGTTGATGAGTTTCCGCAAAACCAGTCCGCATTCTATCACTTAAAGTATTAGTTTGTTCCATTGTTGCCATTCGTGTATTGTTCCCTTGTTCCAGCACGAGGGACTTTACGTCACAGCAACAACTCATTAGTTGTTGTGTTAGGCCCATATTGCCAGTTTGAATGGCATTGATTACTTGCTGACCGCTCAAACCAATTTGACCGCTCAACTTATCAATACCGCCATTTAGCGCGCAAAGAGCTTGTTGAACATTGCCAATATCAGTATTAAAAGTAGTAGCAAGAGTTTGAATTGCGGTTTGGTTGCCTCTGATAGCATCCATGATAGCTTGCTCACCGAGACCATCTGCTCTTGCCTTTTGTATGGCCGCATCAAGAGCTCCTGTAATTGCCGCATCATTGGTTAGATTACCTGCGCCACGATTGCCCCAGCCCCAATTGCCACCGCCAAATAATAGCAAGATAAAGAGCAGTAGAAAGCCATCGCCACCAAACATTCCATCACCATCATTTCTACGAACAGAGTTCTGTAGAAGAGTTGCTAAGTCCAGAGAACTTCCTCCCATATTCATATCCATATTATCTTCCTCCTTATTTCTTTTCTATATCTGAATCGCTAGAAGTTTTGTCTTCTTGCGTTTCATACTTTTTTCGCGAGTTACTTACGCACTCCATGATATAATTTAAATTTTCTTCTGGAAAACCAAAGTTTTCCATTCTTTTCCTAATTTCTTCATCAGGAATTTCAAGAATTTGTTTTTCCAACATTTCAATAATAGAATTATTCATTTTCTCCTCCGAAACTTGTCAAGTATTTAAATACCTTTTCAATTTTCTTTTCACAATTTCCTATTCTTTCTTCAAAGTCGTTATTTACAACAGTATTTACAGGTTGCGGTTCATCCATCTTAAATACTGAACTCACTCGCATGTTGTCAAAAATACGAACTTCTTTTTTACTTAAAATATAATATGCCGTATTAGGAACAATTTGTGGCGGGATTTCATTTTCATTTTGAATAATATACATTAGGATTGACGTAGGCATTTCTACCACCTCCTTAACGAGGGTATGTAGAATTAACATAGAAAAAGCCATTACGGAATGGATAAGAAAAATTATTATAATTGACATGAGAGCTGGCATAAAGTTTTGGTGAGAAAGGTCATATATTTGCTTTGTGCCGAATTTTCTGTTATAATAGTTTCAACGAAAGGGGAGAGGAAAATGAATAAAACTCCAGCAGAACGGTCTTGGGAAGCTGACTGCAAGACAAGAAAAAATTGGGGCGAACTTCGCCCCACCACGAGAATTATTCCTAACAAGAAAAAGAACCCAAAAGTTAAGCACAAAGGAAAGGAAAACGAAGATGTTTGAAATTAGGAGAATGGAAGTTAATGGAACTTTAATTTGGGAGGATGCGTAAAATGTGGTATAATCTGGAAGAAAAAGAATACCTTACTGATAATGAAATGGAACAAAAAATCTATGAGTGGTGGGAAGACTATTATACCGAAGATGATTTTGAAAGTGATTTAAACGATACTAATGAAGATGTTTCTGTTTGTGGCATAGATTATTCACAGGGATTTCTTCTTCGGCGGGCTGATCCTGTAGCTTTTCGTTGTGCCTATGTTGATGAACTTGATTTTCTTGCGAGCAAAGATATTCACACGATGAATGGAATCTTCTGGAAAGAAGATCGGTGTCTTGGTGATGAGATTCGGGCAGATATGGATGAATATATTTGGAAGGAAAATGAAGAATGAAAAAGATTTTCTGTTTAATTTGTATTTTATTTTGTAGTATTATGATTTTTACTGGTTGTGAAGCCATCCCTTCTAAAGAACAAGTTCAAATTGAAGCCGCGCAAAGTGCTGCTGGAGATATTGTTGGAAATCAACCAGTTCCTACTGATATTGAATATTCATTAGAACGTTATAATGTAATCAAACGTGCTTATTGGGTAAACGGTCAGCGTGAAAAAGCTATGGCGTTGCCTTGTGCTGTTCAACGTCCTCTTGGTTATATCGTTCTTTTGAGTGATAGCGGTGCGGTTGTTGGTAAATTTGTGGTAGATGGAAAAGTTTCTTCACTTAATTCTTATCTTTTTCCCGCTTATGAGCAAAACGCAGTATACAGCAAGTTTGTGATTGAACGCGAAGTTGCGGGAATTGATGGAACTTATGGTGAAAACGTAAAGGGTATTTTCTTCTTTGATGTTGAAGGTAATTATTGGGAATGGTCTGGGAACTATCTTTACTCTGATGTTCCCATGGAAATTAATGATCCAATTATTAAATATAAAGGAGAAAAGTAATGAAGATTTGGCATAAAGTTGGGCTTATAATCATTTGCTTATGCTTCATTTCTGGAGCAATTTATTTGCCCCTTCATTATCTAAATAATAAAGTGGATTATGCGAAAGAGAAACTGGATGAAACTACTTCTTATCAGTCTCTTAAGCAAGTAGAGGATACTTGCCGGGCAATGATTGCTTCTTATAAGAGTGATTTTCTTATTTGGACGCAGTATAAGGATAATGAGAATCCAGAAAAACAGAATTGGGCAGAAACCGCAAAAATGCGGGCCAATCGCACGGCAACCACTTATAATGAATACATTAGAAAGAATAGTTATGTTTGGGCGCAAAATATTCCCGCAGATATTGATGAGAAGCTAGATTACATTCAGTAATCTAGCTTCTTTTTTATTTGACTTGTCGCACAAATTTAGGTATAATATTCATAGAAAATGAAGGAGGAAATGAAATGACGAATAAGGAATTATTTATTGAGACAGTTAAGCGAGCGCGAAGAGAAGAAATCGCAGCAAATGGGCTTGAGCGTGCTCTTGGTTATGTAGAGATTAAAAACGATTTGACAGCCTGTTTCTCATTTTGCGATAAAATTTGTGGTTTTCTTCTTTTCGGCGGGAAAGACATTCCTTATTATTTTTATGATGTTTTTTGGGATTTTGTACACAACGGTTCTACGAATTACGTGTCAAATGGCTCTTATCGCTTGATTGCCACGGCGGAAGATTTTTGGGACTTCTGGAAGGAGGAAGCAGATGGAGCTTGAACTTCAAAAGTTTTTGCGCGCAGGACATTCTCTTGATGAACTTCGTAAGCCCCCGTATTCGTTGATTATCAAGGAAGAAGGCGACCTTGTACTTTTCAAGTATACACAGGGTGTAAGCGATGGTTTCAATCCTATTGTGCGGGAAGCTCGCGGAATTATTCTTTTGCGGAAAAATTGGAACGTAGTATGTCATCCGTTTCATAGATTCTTTAATTTCAATCAACCGGAAGCCGCCATTTTGCAGGGAAACTTGCATGTTTATGAGAAGATTGACGGGAGTCTTGCAAAATGCTATTATTACAACGGCGAATGGCGCTGTGCAACAAATGGTAACTTTGACGCACAAAAAGTAAATCTAAACGGAAAAAACTTCTTTTCTCTTGTAGAAAAAGCACTTTCTACTTATGGGTTAACTTGGAGTGAGTTTACTTCTACTTTGAATCCTTCTTATACTTATATGTATGAACTCGCTACACAAGATAATCCAGTAGTTATTAAGTATGATGGCTGGCATCTTTTCTATCTTGGAGAGCGAGATAATATTACAGGAGAAGAACAGTATAAACCAGATTCTCGTATTGATAACGTAAAAGTTTATAATTTCTCTTCTTTTGATGATATTGTTAATTCTTCTCTTCATATGGAAGACAATCAAGAAGGATATGTGGTGCGAGATGATAATTGGAACCGCGTAAAAGTAAAAAATCCAACTTATTTTCTCGCTCATCATCTTGCAAATAACGGAAAGCCTGATTTTCTTGATATTTATCTTAATGGAGATGTTCTTGAATTTCTTAACTATTTCCCGCAATATAAGCCAGAACTAAATAACATTAAAGTAATTTTTAACAATATAGGACAAGAGGCAGAACTTTACAGAGAGAATACTTCTTTGTTCTGGGATTTGGCACGAAAAGATTTCGTAATGTCTATTGAAGTACCATATGTTTTCAATTCTTTTATTTTTAAGTGTTATGAAAATCATAAACTTACTTGGCAAGATTTCGTGAAAGGATGGGATTATTTTAAATGGAAAAGTTTTTTCAAAAAGTGCGAATTGGTGTAAGATGGTTTAGACTTTATTTTATTCCTCGTATGATAAATAAAATTACGGGCACGAAATCTATTACTCCAAAAGGAGAAGCACTTCTTGAATATGTAATGAAAATTATTCATTCTCATGGAGAATATCAACCAACTACTTATCAAGAACAGATGCTTGAAGAAGCTGTTGACCGGGCAATTGTAGGAGAAGAGTTAACAAGGCTAGAAAAAGCATCTCAACTTTTTATTATTCTTTATCCATATCATTAAGGAGGAATTATGAGAACTTGTAGGAAAGAATTGGCTACTATTTTGTATGGCAGTCAAAATTATGGATTAGCGGGTCCGGAAAGCGATAAAGATTATCATACTATCATACTTCCTTCTTCGTATGATTTGTATTATAATAAACAAGTTGGCGAAGGATGGGATGTAAGAAAATTTACAAAGCTTGTTTTTGATGGTAATTTCAATGCTATTGAATTGTTATTTTCCTGCCAAATTGAATTTTATGATGAAACCTTTAAGAGATATTTTGATTGGTTAAAAAGTATTGTAGAGGATATTATTTTCCGAAGAAGTAAAACATTCGCGTGTTCTATTAGAGGATGTTTTAATGCGTCAATAGAGAATGCGGAAAAAACAAAAGATTACCAAACTTTAGTAAAACATATCTCTCGTGCTGTGTATTTTTATGATTTTCTTTATGGTTTAGTAAAACAGGATTACCATATTGAAAAATTGTGGAGAGAAAAAACTCCAGATAACGCACGAAAAATTAGGTTTGAATATCTTCCTTTTGACAAAGACGCAATCGTCTATAATATGAATTGGATTTGTAAGGGGTTTCAAAGAACAGAACAAATCCCATCGGATTACTATGAAAAAGCGATTGAGTTCTTTTTTGAAATGATGAAAACAGATGAAGAGTTTTACGAGGAAAGGATTGAAAATGACTGAAGTTTATATGCTTGTAGGCATACCATGCTCTGGGAAAAGTTCTTTTGTTAAAGAACAAAATGGTATATGGATCTCTTCTGATAAAATTCGTGAAGAGCTTTATGGAGACGAGTCCGTTCAAGAAAATCCCGAAAAGGTATTTCGGGTAATGTGGAAACGTCTTTGTGAAGCCATTGAGCAAGACGAAGAGCAGGTATTTTATGACGCAACCAACGTGGTATGTAAACGCCGAATTGCTTTTTGTGAACAACTCCGTAAAAAGTATGGAGATAAGATTAGACTTGTAGCCTATGTTTTCAATACTCCTATTGAAGAATGTATTCGGCGAGCAAAAGAACGCAAAGAACGTCCTCTTTCTGAATACGTAATTTGGAAATACGTTAAATCTTGGCAAACTCCTGCTTATTGGGAGGGTTGGGATTCTATTATACTTATCGGAGAAAATAATCTTGACCCGCTTTTCTATGAGATGCGTGAAAAGGCTGATGGAATGGACCAAAAAAATAAACATCATTCTCTTGCTCTTGATGAGCATATGACGAACGCAATGAAAGAAGTAAAAAAACTTCTCCAAAAAGAAGGACATCTTTCTTTTAAGATTTCCATTGATGTTTCACAAGCGTCCTGTTTTCATGATATTGGGAAGCCTCTTGTTCAAACTTTTGATGAAGAGGGGTTCGCACATTATTACGCTCATGAAAACGTGTCTGGATATTTGACTCTTGGGTTTGGTATTTTGACTTCCTCTCTTGTATCTCATCATATGGATATTTTTAAGAAAACCAAATTATTAAATAAAATGAACGTTCCGTTTAGACATTATCTTGAACTAATGTATCAAGCCGATCTTGCGGCCCACTGATATTTGACGAATCGCACTTTTTCTTTTATAATATATTTAGCAATTGAGAGAAAGGAAAAAACAAAATGACTGATAAAGAAATGTTTGTGAAAGTTATGGATAAGGCAATTCAAACTTGGAAATCGTTTGAAAAGTTGGAAAACGCTTTAGGCGATATTGTAATTGAAAGTGATTTAAAAGCTTCTTTCAGCTTTTCAGAAACAATTTGTGCTTATCTTCTTTTTAAGAATAAGCCGACTCCTGAAGTGTTTTATGAAGATTTTTGGGATTTCATTTATGATGGAGAAGTTTCTTGGAAACAATATGATAAATGGTTTACTGCTTCAACACCACTACAATTTTATGATTTTTGGAAGGGGATTTGCGATGAATAAAATTGTTTCTATTCTGATGACGCGAGATGGCATAAGTGAAAATGAAGCTCAAAATATTTTAGATGATTGTAGGAGCGAAATTGAAGATGTTCTTAATATGGGCGGTGGCTATGATGAAGTAGAGGATATTGTTAAATATTTTCTTGGCTTGGAAATGGATTATCTTTTTGATTTATATGATTAGAGAAAAAGAAACACCGGTATTAAATTTCTACGAACTGGTAGAAAAACAAACACATGAATTACTGAAGCGAGCAAAAAAAGGCATTCAGCAAGGAAAAAATAGTTTTAGTATGTATGTTTCTGAAACGACAATTAATCAGGCTATTTATGCTACAATAGATTGTCTAAACAAGCTTGGATATAATGCCGTTCTTAAAAATTCTCAAGAGTATGGTTGTTTATGTCGTGAATTAAAAATAAAGGAGTTTTAATATGAGGTTATCTAATAAAGAAATGGAAGTTAAATGGCTACAACAGAGAATCATGATTCTCAAATCTCGTGGTGAAATGGAACGAAGAGGTATTATTGCGAAACTTGAACGGCGTATTCGCGCGATGAAGGAGGAAAACTAAAAATGAAAAACATTCGGCATCATGTGCGGTATCATATTGACGCATATAAACGAGAAATTACAGCTACTATCCTTGGCACTCGTGATGATTTTGTTAATTTTCTAAAAGAAGTTGATTTTTGGGGTATTTCTTCATTTACTACCTCACAGCGTAAGAAGCTGGAAATGCCGTCCGCGTTTATTGGTAAGTCGCGATGTGATGTAAATGACACTTGGGATGTTGAACTTGGTAAAAAAATTGCTTATGACCGAGCAAAAAAGAATCGTGATCGCTCTTTCTTTAAGCGGGCGAATACTTATGCTAACTTTGTCGCGGTCAAGCAAAATCAAGTTTTTAATCTAATTGATGCTTATGGTGCAAAGCTTTCCATTAACCAAGATTACCGGGCCAAAAAAATTGGAGAGCAGGTTCAAGAATAATGAAAAGTGCTCGTAGCGTTGTTAGAGATGGAACTTATATCTATAAGCGCCCGAACATTAACAGGTTTATTCCCAAAATTAACTCTTTAAAGGAACTTAAGAAACAACGAAGAAGCTTTTCCAGAGACGAATATTATTGCCTTTATCAAACCTTTTTGGAGTTAGATGTATTTAATCAAGCCTCTTGGCAAGAAAGAAACTATTTGGCTACACCGCTTAAAGTTTTTTATGATAATAAAAATGTTCCAACGGTTATGTTTCCCTATATTCGGCCATTAAAAACGCAAGAAGAAGCAACTTATATTGAGGAAGATGACTGCTTAAACGTTATTCAAAAAGAATTATTTTCTTATGGTTTGACAGAAGAACAGATAGAAAACATAATAACTCAAGTTTCTAATATTTGTAGTAATTTTGGCTTACAAGTAGAAGACATATTTTGTGATCTATCTAATTGTGGTTTTGATTCTCGTTTTGGGTTTCGTGTTTTAGATTATGGACTTGATGAAGAATATATTGGTTGAAGGAGAATCTTATGTTTTGGTTGATTTTAACTATAATTGCACTTATTGGGGGCCTGATTCTTATTTTGTGGTCTGCTGATACTTTTAGCGATTTTGCTCCGGCTGCGGCGTTGATTGGTGTATTTCTTTTGTTTGCTTTTGTTGAATTTGCTGTCATGTCTTTTACATACGTCTCTTACATCGCAAATCCTGTCGCAAAAATTGTTAAAGTGGAAAATGAAAGGGCTTCTTATGTAAAACTCCTAGAAAAGTATGAGAAGCTTGAAGAGCAAGATCTGACTGCTTCTGATTCTTATATTTCTTTATATGAAAAGGTTTGTGATTTTAACGAAGAAGTAATGAAAGCAAAAAAGTATGATGGGAAAACCTTTTGGGCGTATATGTTTTATGACCCCGCTTATTCTACAGTTGATGTAATTCCTATTGATTAACAGTCCGAAAAGGGCTGTTTTTATTTGACTTTTTTAAAGATATTTTATAAAATATAATAGAGGTGATTCTGTGAGTAATAATGAAAATCTCCATTAGGTCATTTAAAGCTTCACTTAAACGAATTATTTGATTTTTTCATTATTTCTTGCTATAATATATTCAGAAAGTGAGGAAAAATAGAATGTGTGATATTTATTTTTATGATGGTTATTCGGATAGACGTTGGATTGGTTCTATTAAAAAAGAAAAAATGATGGAGCGAATCGTTAGCTGGATTAAAATGATTTCTCCTTCTTATGATGTATCTCATCCTATTAAATATGAAGAGAATGGCGGGCTAACGATTTATTTTAATAATCCAAAGCAGTATTTCCGAGTAATTGACATGTGAGGTAGGAATGGATAAAGAAAAGCTTTTTGAAAGTTTTAGTAAGAAATTAGATAATCTTATTGAGACTAATGAGATTTTTAAATATTATTTTCAGGCTCCATATTCTACCAGTTTTAATTTTTTTAATAAAAGAAATACGGGTGTTTCTATTCATTGCGGGATTTCTCGCATGGGTCTTGTTTTTAACGACGAGGATTATATTTTAAAGATTCCAATTTCGCTTGATGGTGATGAATGTTGTAAAAAAGAAGTAAGAGTATATGAGAAAGCAAAAAAAGCGCATTTGGATAGCTTTTTTGCGGAACCCGCCTATATCGGAGACTATAAAAAAGATATTTATTATTATCCGATTGAAAAAGTAGATGAATGTTTTGATATTGTAGATAATGAAAAAGATTTTGATTCCTCCAAGTTCAAAGAAAAAATGTCTCCGCAATTGGTTTCTATTTGGTTTCCTATGTATGCTTACCGAAAAGCAACTCGCGCCAGAATTATAGAAGCTTCTTCAGATATAAGAGTAAGTTATCTTCAAGACAGCTTTTCCCCGTTGCTTCTAGAAAATTATGTTGGGGTCGCGAATACTTTTTATGAAACTTATGGAGAGGAAAAATATAATGAACTTTCTCATTTTTTATCTAAAATGAAAATAGATGATGTTCATTCTGGAAATATTGGAATGATAGATAAATCTCTTGTTTTGATTGATTATGCGGGCCTACCGCTTTAAAGAGGTAAAATGACTTATCATTATAGTGATTTTTTTGATACAAAAGATTGGAAAGTAATTGAGCGGATGGAAGTTTCACCGGAGGAGAGCGAAATTGTAACATCTCCGCAAACTTTTTATAAGGTATATGTGGGAACTTTTCATAATATTGTTAGAACACCATTTGGAGTGAAAAACGAAGAATCTCCTATTATTAGATGGATGACACAAGACCAATATTATAAATGGGTATATACTGAGAAGGGAGTTGTAATTTTCTAATGCGGGCTATTTTTGTTGACGCGGATGGTTGTTTGATTGATGATGGCTGGGCTAATAAACAAATGGACGAAGAAGGTTATGACCCTTATGATTTAGATGAGTTTAATCCACGTTCTTTAAAACTTCTTGCCCGGTTGGCGAATGAATGTAATGCAAAAGTTATTTTTAGCTCTGATTGGCGAAGAGATGAAATAGCTTTTAAACATGCAAAAGAACAATTTAATTTTGTAGGAATTGAACTGTATGATACCACAGGAATGAAAGCAAACAATCACGAGATTGAAATTAAGTTTTATTTATTAAAACACCCAGAAATTACAAATTATGTAATTCTTGATGATTGGCCAATGACCGCTTTTAATTTCATTCCTCATTATGTTCAAACTACCTTTAAAGATGGTTTTACTTTTACTATGTTTGAACAAGCAAAAAAGATTTTACTAAAAGGAGAATAATTAATGAATCCCGACCTACAATTTCTTGAGCTATCTTTAAATGAAATTTGTGCTGATTGTGAAAATCCAGCAAATTGTCAAGACTGTATTTATTATCAAATGAGTGCTTCTGTAGAAGCATTAAAAAGTAATGAAAATGATATAGCAAATATTCAAACTGGTTGTAATGTTTGTTATGATAAGAAAGGAAACCGTCGCGAAATTTTTTATCTTGATAATACGAATGCTATGCGGGAAAGTGTTTTCTGTCCCGCTTGCGGAGCGAAGATGGGAGTGAAACGCAATAATGGCTAAATTTACAGAGGTTATGCGTCAGGCTAAACGTATATGCACCGTTCACGGTGGTATATGTAGTTACCGCTGTTGCCCACTGGCTGACGGAAAAGAATGCCGTCTCAATGTTAATCTGGACGGCGAGGATTATAACGAGCTAGAGCGCATCATAATGGACTGGGCGAAAGAGCACCCTGAGCCGGTGTATCCGTCGTTGGAGGAGGGCTGGAGGCAGCTCTTCCCGGATGCAATGTGTACGCCATGCCCAGATAACTTCGGGCTTAGATATAGCGTCCCCAATTGCGCATACCCGGCATGCGCTGATTGCAAGTCCACCCCCATGCCCGCCGAGGTCGCGGAGAAGCTGGGGATTAAGCCGATAGATGATTATAGGGTAGTGCAACCGTCCAACTACTGCCCAAATTGCGGGGCAAAAATTGAGGGAGTTTAACTCCTTCTTTTTATATAAAAAACAATAATTTCATTTAGTTGATTATACCTATCGTCGGATAGGAGGTGATTGGAATGATTAGGATTCGTTTCCGAACGATTATTATCCCGCGCGGAGATACCGGGTTTATTACTTTTCCTAATGATGGGCCAGCACGTGAAGGGGACATAGCAATTTTTTCTATTTATGATAAGCTAACAAGAACAAGTGTTTTAGAGAAGCAAGTTGATGCTTCTGACGAAAGCTTATTCTTTTATTTTAACATGAAAGATACAATTGATTTAGAACCCAAAACATATTATTGGGATGTAAAAATCTATCGGCATCCAAGATACGACGAGGACAATAATTTAATTGGAGCAAATGAAGTTAATTCTTTTTATTCCGCTTATGAGCTTCCTGAATGTATAATCAAGGAGGTCGCAAAAAATGGCTGATTTACGTAAACAGACGAGAGATATGCTGTTAGATAATATGGATTGCGATTGTAAGCCACTTCCTACTCCTGGTGGAGGTTATTCTCTGTCTGTTTTTACAGATATGATGTTTCAGGTGGCACAAAACAACGGCTATGTGGGAACAAAAAACGAATTTGAAGAAGATTTCGTCGGTGCTTTGAATGGTTCTTCTGGTTCCGTCAATGGAATTATCATTCAAAGAGGAAGCATGAATGATTTTCCCACAGTGGGAAGCATAAATGGATTGTATATTGATTCTTCTACCGACCAAATCTACTATTGGAAAGACGGAAAATACTGTGCGATTTTCACGGAATTAGTCCCAGACACTATTTTAGAATGTGGTGGGGCTTAAGGAGGTAATTAAAAATGGCTACAAATACTGTAAATGTGCGGTTAGTTCATCGTCATGATACGAAAGCTAATTGGGCCGCAAAGAATCCCGTTTTGCTTCAAGGCGAAATTGGCATTGAAGACGATAGCGGTCTTTTTAAAATTGGCGACGGTGTAAAAGCATGGGATGCTCTTGGCTACGCAAATGATGCTAAAACCGCTTCTCACTATGAAGTAAGTGCAAATGAAAATGAAACTGATACTGAAGCTATTGCGAGAGTTTTCCCCGATGCTACCTTTAATCAAGATGATATTGCAATTGTTTCTCGTGTAATTTCTGGCACGAAGATTAGTAAGACTGCTTATGTTTATGATGGTGGAGCCTTCAAAGCTCTCGACGGTAATTATTCGAGCGACAATGTTTATTTTGATGCAGACCTAATTGCGACCGCTCCTATTGGTGTAATTACCATTCCTTCTTCTGGTTCTACTACCATTGCTGCCGAAGGTAAAAGCGTG
>OIZV01000212.1_pt1 | contig 37001 bp, 28 predicted proteins | sample 1588681 | NCBI WGS metagenome assembly OIZV01 (sample SAMN03283281) | human gut metagenome | biome: human-associated habitat; material: feces | host: Homo sapiens | place: Peru | collected 2012 | reverse complement strand
ATTTTGACAGTGTCCCCGGTGCATCCATGACGGTAAGCCCCTGCGCGCCCTCCTACTCCGGCAGCATCATTGTTGAACAGGCTGCAAAGAAGTTTTCGGATGAGCTGCTGTCCCAAATTCTGCATAACAGAAATTTCGAAGACAGTCCCGAGGCGGCTTCCGACGGTTTGAACTGACCGAACCCGCCTTCTCCGCTTCAACCATCCTTTGTGTGAAGGATATGCGCAAAGCCCGAAGCGATTTATCATTTTAACAATGAACAAAAATCCGAAAAGCCGTGCCGCATCGGCAGCATTGTTTTTCGGATTTTTTTATTTTCGCTTTTATCGGCTTCTGTGCGCTCACCGTTCAAACGCCTGCACGGTTCTTTCCGGCTTTTTTTCGGTTTTTTTACCCACGCTCTTAAGCGCACGGATATTCCGCATCATATACATCAGGAACGAAAAGCACATCATCGCCGTGCAGATGATTATCAGCGTGTCCGACAGCGCAGGAGCAATATTATAGAACACAACATGTGCAATCATCAGCGTGTATAAAAGAAAAGTCGTCAGCTTGCCGTGCCATTCCGCCGCAAGAACCTTTCCCGTGCGGCGAATTACGGCAATGCCCATGCAGCCGGTGACGATTTCCTTCACGATTAGCAGAACGCAGGGGAACAGCAGGTTGCCGAAGCGCGTCAAAAGGCAGGCAAGCATCACAATTTGTGTGAGCTTATCCGCAATCGGATCGAGCGCCTTGCCGAGGTCACTCACCATTCCGAATCTCCGCGCAATAAAGCCGTCCGCAATATCCGTTGCGCCCGAAAGCAGCAGCACCCATGCCGTTGCGGAATAATCCTTCCGAACAAGATACAGCCACGCAAGTGCAGGAACAAGCAAAAGCCGGAATGCGGAAAGCACATTCGGCACGGTCAGAATCTTGTTTTTGTAAATTTCGTTTTTGCGGGCATCATCCGCCTCGTTGTTTTTCATGTTCTCCTCCCGTCGGTTCATCCTTTTTCTTTCGGGCTTTTTCGTCGAACATACGCTGCCCGGGCTTTTCTCTGCATTTCCTTTTTCGCATTGATTATATGCCGCCTGCCGCAACGTTGTATCAATTCAACATCAACGCCCGTTAAAAAAAGCAGATATCATCTTTTTAAGGAAATTATCCCTTTTTCAGTCTTTCCCGACGGGGAGGGGTTCATTCTTTATTTTTAATTCTTCTGCTCAAGCGCAGCGTATTCCGCATCCTTCGGCCGAACGTTATTTAAGTTTCGGATTCGCCGTTCGACATTTGCTCCTCATACCTTTCATCGCCCCACCATTTCGGCATCAGCTCATTCAAAGTAATCGTCTCACGCGTTTCGTAGTTAACAAGAATTTCCGCATCTTTGTTGCGCGGGGACAGCTGCATGAAAAACTCGCGGCACGCACCGCAGGGCATTCCGCTTCCGCCGCCGCAGGGCGGTGCATCACGGAACGCGATCATGCGTTTCACAACAGTCTGCCCGCTGTTCACAAACATATTCAATGCGGCAACGCGCTCCGCACAAAGGTTCATCACACCGCTGCAGCTTTCAATGCAGAATCCCGTGAAGATCTCTCCGTTTTCGCTTTCAAGTGCGCAAACAACATGATGCGCATACACAAACGGCGTAACATCCTCCGGATGATATTGTTCCTTTGCTTTAAGGTACAGTTTTTCCCAAATATCCATATCAATAATCCCTTCTAAGTCTCCCAACGATTATCAGCTGCGGTTGTCCGCCGTATAAACTATGCAGCCTATGCCCGCAATCATTGAAAAAAGTATTGCGCCGCCCATTCCGTCTGTAACAGCCGAACCTGCAAAAAAGCCTGCAATTCCGGCAAGTATCATGATAATTACCGAAACTGTTGTTCTGAATTTTTTCATATGCTTCTCCTTATTTTGAATTGCGTTTTCCGCCACGGCTCATTTTCGGGTCTGAAAGCACAAAAAAACAACTTTTATCGTGGTAGACAAAAGTTGTTTTCTTGATGGTGCGGTTGATGGGACTTGAACCCATACGGTCTCCCATACGCCCCTCAAACGTACGCGTCTGCCTATTCCGCCATGGCCGCAATATTAAGTTTTGCAACAGGAATTATTATAATCAAATCCCGCGCCATTGTCAATATCAATTTTATTACGCCGCACTTTTTGACGCAATTATTATTGCTACTGTCGAAAAAGTGGCACCCAGTCACTTTTTCGGCACTCTGATTTATTCCCTGTCATATTATATAGCAACCCCATGCCGCGTTTTCGCCGCGGCACAAGAAAGGAAAGAGTTTTATATGAGCGCAAGAATCAATTATGCAAACAGGGACTTTCCCAACAGACCGTCCGCCGCTCCCGCAGAGGACACCGGCCGCACCTGCAGCGAACCCATAGCGGCGTCCGCCAATACGCCCGCCGGCTGCGACTGCTCCTCTGAACCCGACTCTGCCTGCAGCTGCGGCTGCGAAAGCTGCACCCCCTGCTCCAGAAGCGTAAACTTCTGCGAAACCATCACCCTGCACGAATCTTTCGACGCCAGCGACGTATGCTCCTCCACCGCCAAGATCGCCTATGATACTTCCTTCTTAGGCTATACCGTAGAGGAGATGACCATGAGTGCACAGCTTCCCTGTGGTGGATGCTGCCCCGTTCAGGTGTACCGTATAAGCCTTACCGGCGCTATCCCTTACATAATCAATGTAGGCAGCGTAAAGAGCGGCTGCGGCTGCAGCGTCTGTCTGTCAGTTTCCGGAAGCACCATGGTAGACGAGGTGGTGGGTTATGCCTGCGGCGGAAGCGAGCCCGACCTCACAGAGCTCTCCTGCGGCAGCGTCACTCCCTCCGTAAATGTCTCCACCGAGCAATGCGGCTGCAGCGGCAAGACCAACGTAACGGTATACGGCTGCTTCGAGTTTTCCAACCTGCCAAGCCTGATGTAACGATCTGCTTCCGGTATACGGGCGAACGCCCGTATTTTTTGCATCACTTTGCATAAAATAGACAGACAAAGTATTTCCGGAGGCACTGCTCTATGTGGCAAAAGCTTAAACCGTATATAATATTCGTCGGATCGGCGCTGGCTGTAGGCGGCCTTTCCGCCCTGGTTACAGGGAACAGCATGGATAACTATGCAAGGCTTATCCAGCCGCCTTTCGCTCCTCCGGGTTGGCTGTTTCCAGTAGTATGGACGGCGCTGTTCATACTTATGGGCATCGGAGCCGCAAGGGTATATATCGCAGGTGGCCCGTACAGATCCGTTTCCCTCGCCCTGTTTTTCACCCAGCTTGCCGTAAATTTTTGCTGGAGCATATTCTTTTTCAGGCTGGAGGCGCGGCTGTTCGCCTTTGTCTGGCTGTTGCTGCTGCTGACGCTTGTGCTGTTCATGACTGCGGAATTCAAAAAGAGCGACAAGGCCGCCGCCCTTTTGCAGATCCCTTATATACTGTGGCTGTGCTTTGCAGGCTACCTGAACCTCGTTATATACCTGCTGAATGGTTAAGCTTCGCCGCTTAGCAGCATCTCCACCGCCTCGTAATATCCTTCCGCCCCGTGGCCGATTATGCTTTTCGCACATACCTCCTCAGTCACGGACACCGCCCTGAAGGGCTCTCTGGCTCGTATATCGCTCATATGCACCTCTATCACGGGCATTTCGCAGCAGGCGACAGCGTCGCGCAGGCTGTAAGAATAGTGCGTCAATGCGCCGGGGTTCATCACTATACCATCGCATTCACCCATAACCTGCTGTATCTTATCTATAAGCGCCCCCTCATGGTTGCTCTGGAAGCACTCCAGCTCCGTGCCATGGGCTGCAGCGATATCCCTGCACTTTTTCTCTATGTCGGCAAGCGTCGTCCTCCCGTATATCTCAGTCTCCCGCCTGCCCGTAAGGTTGAGATTTGGGCCGTTCAACAAAAGCAGCTTCATTTAGATACCGAATTTTCCTTTCCCTTGTCTCTTTTATGATATAATAGCATAAAATTACTTATTTCAAAAGGCAGGAATGAATGAAGCATTACGCTCTCATAGGCGACCCTGTAGGCCACAGCCTCTCCCCCGCAATATACGGTTTTCTCTTTGAAAAGTACGGCATCGACGCAGACTTTTCTCTCATACGGCTTCCCAAGGGACGCGCCGGCGACGCTGTATGTATGGGGCTGGACGGCTTTGCCTGCACCATGCCCCATAAGCAGGATATAATACCCTTTCTCTCCGCCCTCTCACCGGACGCAGCCGCAATGGGCAGCGTAAATATCGTTAACCTGGAGGAGCATGGGTATATCGGTTACTCCACAGACGGCGAGGGGCTGCTTTCCGCCATACGCCCAAAGCACGCCGCTGTCGGGCAAAATGTCTTTATAATAGGCAGCGGCGGCGCGGCCCGTTCTGCGGCCTACTCTCTTGCAAAGCAGAACAGCGTTACCCTTTTCGCCCGCAATGAGGCTGCCGCCATCAATGTGGCCGCAGCAGCAGGAGCTTTCTGGCGTCCCCTTTCCCACCTCATGGAAGACGTCGCGGACTGCGATATTCTTATAAATGCCACTCCATTAGGCATGTCTTGCTGCGAGAGTTTTAACAGCCTTGCTTTTTTGCAGAAGCTCAACCCTTCCTCCCTTGTGTGCGATATGGTGTACATGCCCCGTGAAACGGATCTTCTCAAGGCGGCACGGGCCCTCGGCATTGACACCGTAGAAGGTATAGAGATGCTGATAGGCCAGGGATTTGCCGCCTTCGCCATATGGACCGGTATATTGCCCTCCGACTTGCTAAAGAGGGATTTATACATTAAAATATGTAAATAGGTTTATTGGGGAGGAGACACCATGCCGGTAGGTTTCAGCATCGCGGTAGCGATAATATTCATAGCAGGCGGCATATACTGCCGGGGTTCAAAGCGGCTCCGCACCACCAGCAAGTGTATGCTTTTTTTCGGCTGCCTGATGACGCTGTACAGCATACTTACAATAATCATGCTGCACAGGGGATAGCTTCAGCTAACATTTGCAATTTCCCTCGCCATGCTGTATAATTCTCCTTGCGCACTTGGCGCTGCCAACGTGGAGCGGTATCGAAGTGGTCATAACGGGGCTGACTCGAAATCAGTTGAACCGCGAGGTTCCGTGGGTTCGAATCCCACCCGCTCCGCCACACAGGCCTTGCCTTACGGTGAGGCCTGTTTTTAATTTCCCTGTTGTACTGCCGCAGGTTCTTTCCTTCAATACCCTTTTTTCAGGGTATAGTTCACCCCGATAAGGAGGCAAAAGCCCTTTCGCCGCAACTGGCTTCACCCTGTAGAAATTGCAGCGCCAGTGAAAACCGCTTTGCGGTTCCAGACTCGTAACAACCGAGAATTCCGGTCCCGCAACAAGCGAAAACCTCCTTGACAAAGAATAAAGCATTCTTATAATCAAAATAGACGGTAAATAGACCTGCCGGCGCAACCGGAGCCGTGTCCTCCGGATCTGTACAGGGAGCGCTTCGCCGTGCCGGAAAAAGGGCGGGGTACGCTTTGACAGTAGCGGTTAAATGGCGGCCGCTTGGCGAAAGAAATCCTGCATTGCGGGACAGGGGGGAATGCAAAAATGATGAAAACTGATAGAACTTCCATGAGCAAAATAAAAGCCTATTTCAAGGCGCAGAACATCGAGTTTTCCGCAAAGCGCATCTTTATCGACGGGCTGGGCGGCATGGCATACGGTTTGTTCGCTTCGCTCCTGATCGGCACCATTATCAGTACCGTCGGCACCTATCTCTTTGACCTTCGCTTTACGCTGTGGGGCAACGAATACAGCCTTTTTGCGGATGCAAACGGCTTTGCCAAGGCGGTGCAGGGCGCGGCCATGGCTGCGGCCATCGGATACGCCATGAAGGCGCCTGCATTTGTGCTGTACTCGCTGCTGACCGTCGGCTATGCAGCAAACGCGCTGGGCGGCAGCGGCGGTCCCCTGTCCGTTTTCTTTGTGAGCATTGTATCCATCTTCTTTGGCAAGCTGGTTTCCAAGCGCACGCCGGTGGACTTGATCGTTACCCCCGCCGTGACCATCCTGACGGGCGTGCTTGCCGCCATGCTCATCGCCCCGCCCATCGGAGAGATCGGCACGGTTATAGGAAACTTTATTATGTGGGCCACGGAGATGCGCCCCTTTGTCATGGGTCTTCTCGTCTCCGCCGTAATGGGCGCGGTGCTTACCCTTCCCATCAGCTCTGCGGCAATATGCGCTGCATTCGGGCTGACCGGCCTTGCGGGCGGCGCCTGTGTGGCCGGCTGCTGCGCCCATATGGTTGGCTTTGCCGTAGCCTCCTGGCGTGAGAACCGTTTTCAGGGCCTTGCGGCGCAGGGTCTCGGTACCTCCATGCTCCAGATTCCCAACCTTATGCGCAAGCCCGTGCTCTGGCTTCCGGCGGTCGCCGCCTCTCTGGTGGGAGGGCCGCTTGCGACCTGCGTGTTCCACCTGGAGCAGAACGGCTTTGCAATCGCCTCCGGCATGGGGACCTGCGGCCTTGTGGGTCCGATTGGCGTTATCGTGGGCTGGGTCAACGGTGACGGCGCCACCGCCTGGGATATTGTCGGCCTTATCTTGGTGGCCGTAGTGGTTCCTGCGCTTGTGGCCTGGGCCGTATCCGAGCTTATGCGCAGACGTGGCCTGATCAAGCCGGGGGATTATAAGCTGGATCTGTAAAAGCGAAGCAGCAGCGTCTGCGGTCTTCACGGACAAAGCTCTTCCGCCTTATACATGCCAAAACCTCAAAGCCCCCGGAAATCCGGGGGCTTTCTCAATATACTAAATACTAATGCTGCGAGGCCATCTATGGGGCCTGAGCTTTATGACGCAAGCAGCTTCTCAACATTCTTATCCGTTCCCAGCACCCATATGGTGTCGCCGGTCTCCATGACATTGTCGCCGTCAGGCACTATGGGCTGCACACCGCCATGGCTCAGGCCTATGAGCACGCAGGAGTATTGATCCTGTATGCCGGAATGCTTTACGGATACGTTGCAATAGGGTTCACTACCATTAAGCTTTATCTCGGCGCAGCGGAGCGGCACCTGCCGCTCGCCCCTGCCCATACCCATAAACTCCTTCAAGGGAGTTACAGTGTGCTTTCCTATGTCATGGTTAGCGCAGTATTTCTTTATATGGCGTTCTGCTCCCATGGCAAATATGTGGTCTCCGGCTTGCAACACCGTGCGGCCTGCGGGCAGCATCATTATCTCCGTATCCCGCTCTATCTTGAGCACAAACAGGCCGTTGTTCTTACCCCAGCCAATATCCATAAGCGATTGGCCCACGAATTCATCCGGAACTATAAAGGAGAGTATTTTATAGCTCTCGTCGTATATTTCCATAGTTTCAGGCATTGGCATACCGTCAGCTACAGCCATGCCGGCAAACAGTATCGATGCCCTTTTGAGCTTTGAATAACGTGCGCGCTGGCGACTGTCAAGCACATACAGCACTCCGCCTATGGCCATCCAACAGAGGAACAACACCGTTGCCAGCTTGCCTATCCATACGGGCTGCCCGGGCATCAGCAGCAGAACCAGAAGCACAGCCATACAGAGTCCCGCAAACCAGGCTGTCTTTGCCCCTCCGGGTATCGTATAAGGGCGCTTAAGGCCGGGCTCGCTGCGGCGAAGCTTTATGAGACAGAAAGCTGTGAGCATCCAGCTGACAACGTATCCCGCCGCCGAGAAGGTGGTAAGATCGCCTATAAGCCCACTGCCGAGGAAGGGGCCCATAAGAGAGGCGATAAGCGTAACATTTAACGCGTTTACCGGAGTCTTATAGACCGGATGCTGCTTTGCAAGTACATCAGGTACGATGCTGACACGAGCCATCGCCATGAGTATCTGCGAGGAGGCCATCATGAAGCCGTTCCATGTGGTTAGCAGGCCGCATATGGAGCCTATAAGTATCAGCAGATATAAGGATTGGCCCAGAGGACCGGGGTAAATATCACGGAATAGCAATGCCGCCGCCGGACTGTCAAACCCGATAAACTTCTCCCAGGGCATCGCCCCTCCCAGGGTAAAGAGCAGCAGCGCGTAAAACAGACAGGAGCTTACAACTGTCAGCACAACTGTTTTGCCGACTGACTTTATGTTGCCTCCGGCGCTTTCGATTCCCTGCGGTATGGTCTCAAACCCCGCTATAAAGAATGGTACCGAGGCAAGTATTGACAGCATACCGCCTAAAAAGCTGCTGTGTGATCCCTTGCCAACGTTTTCGTAAACCGGGCTTAAGTTGGCAAAGCTGAACTTGCCCATGGCAAATATCATAGCCAATACGCCGCTTCCCACAAGAACAAAGCACAGCACCCTCTGGAGCATGGCGGAAGCGGAAACGCCCTTGCGGTTTATGCAGTACAGTATTACGGAAATCACCGTGCCAACGATTATATGACCTATGTATATATCCGCCCCGGCAAGCGTATATAAAGGCTCGCCATGCTTGAGCACCGGGAACAATATGCTGAGAATATCAACTACATATATGGCTTCCCAGGGTATTATGGTTATGAATGCACCGAAAGCCGTCCAGCCGGATATGAAGGCGGTATTATCGCCAAAGGCGCGGAAGGCATATGCCATTCCGCCGCCTGTTACGGGCAGCATTGCACAAAGCTCGCAATAGCAAAGCGCTACCGGTATCATCATAACCAGGGCAAGTATGTAGCCCAGCGCCGCGGGCAGGGGGCCGCCGCTTCCTGCCATCCAGCTGTTTATGGATACAGCCCAGCCCACGCCGACTATGGCGCCAAAGCCTATGCAGAAAAAGTCAACGGCAGATACCTTTTTTGTCTCGTTCATTTCGTGTGCCTTCTTTCCAGTACGATTACTAATCGTTAGCATTAATAATTCTCATCAATCAAATTGCCGCTTTATATGATAATCGCGGTTAAATTCTTTGTCAATGCATAAAAACCTATTTTTATGAGTCATATTTTTCACACAGTCGGCGTGCGGCAGCCCTGCGGCGTCAATGGGCAAGGATAATAAAAAAGCGCCGCGGCGATCCTTGCGGATGTGCGGCGCAATCATGCTTCCTAAGGGGTGATTCTTTGCGCTATGCCTGCGCTTCCTCGGCAAGCTCGCGGAAAATAGGCAGGCTGCGCTTTATCATATCATGTGAAACGCAGGTACTGAGGCGGAAATGGCCGGGGCAGCCGAACTCATTTCCCGGCACCACAAGAAGATCCTTCCTCATAGCCCGAGCGGCAAATTCTTTTGCGTCCCCGCCGGGCGCTTCAACAAAAAGATAAAACGCGCCCTTGGGCTTAACGCATTTGTAGCCGTATTCCGCCAACGCGTCGTAAAGGGTACGCCTGTTCCTGTCATACGCCTCTACGTCGGGGCGCAGCTTTACGCAGCGCGACAGCATCTGCTGCATGGTGGAGGGGGCGCATACATGGCCCATGCTCCTTGACGCGCCGGATATGGCAAGCAGGAGCTCATGGCTGTCCTCCGCCTCGTCCGTCACGCAGGCATACCCTATGCGCTCGCCCGGGAGGGACATCGACTTGGAATATGAATAGCACACTATGGTATTTGCATACAGCTTGGGTATGAACGCGACCTCGGCGCCGTCGTATACCAGCTCGCGGTAGGGCTCATCCGCTATTATATATATCGGATGCCCGTACTCCGCGCTTCTCTGCTCAAGCAGCCTGCCCAGCCGGCACAGCGTCTCCCTGCCGTATACCGCGCCGGAGGGGTTATTGGGGGAATTCACTATCACAGCCTGAGTATGGGAATTTATGCGCTTTTCCAGCTCGTCGAACCGTATCTGGAACGCCTCGGTATCCGCAGGCACCGTCACGAGCTTCATTCCGCTGCTTTCTGCATACATCGGGTATTCAGGAAAGTATGGTGCGATCACTATTACCTCGCTGTCCTTTACGGCGATAGCCTTCAGGGACGCTATAACGGCCGCAGCCGCGCCGCAGGTCAGCAGCAGGTTATTTGCGCTTATATTCATGCCGTACCGCTCATTCAGATCCTCCGCTATGGCTTCTCTGGCCCGCTTATCTCCCCCGGCAGGCGTATAACCGTGAAGCATAAGGCTGTTCTTGGTTTGTATAAGGGTGGTGATGGTATTATCCACCTGCTTGTGTGTGGGTATAGAAGGATTCCCAAGCGAATAATCAAATACGTTTTCTTCGCCGACCTGCTGTTTGCGTTTTAGTCCGAACTCAAATATTTCACGTATGCAGGACTGTTTTGATCCCAGGACGTACATTTTTTCCGATATCATATTATCCCCACCTCGTCTTTTTGGTTAACCCCGCGCCGCAACCGCTCCAAAGGCGATCGACGCCAGCTTTGTCTCCGCATTGTCTGATCTGGATACCAGTACTATGGGTACCTTTGCCCCAACGATTATTCCCGCGCTCTTTGCGCCGCCAAACAGCGACATGGCCTTTCCCATTGCATTGCCCACCTCATAATTGGGGACCAGAAGTATATCAGCCATACCGGCTCCGGGGGCGTTGTATTTTTTATGCGCGCAGGCCTCCCGGCTCACCGCAAGATCCAGCCCTACCGGGCCGTAAACCTGCATATCATACTTGCTCCAGCGCTCCGACATACCCGCAAGCTCCTGCGCGTCCACCATAGACTGTATCTTTGGGTTTACCGTCTCAGCGCCGCATATGCAGGCTGCGTACAGCCTCCCAAAGCCTATGCTTTTCATCGTGATGGCAGCGTTTTCCAGTATCTCGGTCTTCTTTGCGAGGTCAGGGAAGGGGTTCATACCCCCGTCCGTAACCGCCATGAGCCTGTGTCCCGCAGGCTGATAAAGCATAACATGGCTTATCAGCCGTTGGGTGCGTATGCCGTTTTCCTTATCCAATACAGCACGCATAAGGTCAGCAGTATTCAGTATTCCCTTCATAAGCAGATTTGCCCTGCCGCTGCGCACTGCGCTGACGGCCTTTGCGGCACAATCCGCATCGCTGTCAGCCGGAATAAGCTCAAAGCCGCTGTCCTCCTCGCCCAGTTCACTGAGTATGCTCTTTATCCGTATTACATTTCCCACCAGTATGGCATTTGCGATATTCTTTCGTTTTGCCTCGCAAACCGCCTTCAGTACCTCCTCATCGTGGGCCGCGGCTACCGCTATTACTCCGGAAGCCATGCCCGACGCCGTCCTTATAAGGCTTTCTATGGTGATCATCTTTACATCTCCCATCAATATTCAAGGCATTTCCCGCCGTGAAGCACCCTCAGCGCCCCCTCGGCCAGGCTTCTCATTTCCTCCTCACCCGGCAGGCAGATAACCGGTGCCACCTTTGAAACATATGAGGTTATCTCTCTGCACAGGCTCTCGCTGTACGCCATACCTCCCGTATATACTATGGCGTCCACCCTGAAGCGCAGTACAGCTGCCATGGAACCTATATCTTTGGCAAGCTGATAGGCAAGGGCACGGAATATCAGCGTTGCTTCCTTGTCACCGTCATTCATCTTTTTTTCCACTTCGCGGAAATCCTTTGTTCCGAGGTAGGAATACACCCCCGCCTCCGAGCCAAGCATGCGCTTCACTTCCGCCTTTTCCCGGCCGGAATAGCACAGCTCCACTACCGCGTTCACCGGCAGCGCGCCGCCCCTGTCCAGCCCCATACTGCCGTCGTCCTTGACGTTATATACGTCCACTACCCTTCCTCTTTCGTGAGCTGCCACCGATACCCCGCCGCCCAGATGAGCAACGATGAGGTTCAGCTCCTCATATGACCTCCCCATTTGCTGCGCCGCCCTGCGCGCCACCGATTTGTGATTGAGTGCATGGAAAAAGCTCTGCCGCTCCATGCCCTTCATTCCGGATATACGCGCAACATCCTGCATCTCGTCCACGCAGACCGGATCCACAAAATATGCCGGTATTCCTGCGGGCTTCGCAAGCTCCATGGCGATATACGCTCCCAGGTTTGCCGCGTGCTCGCCATAGCCGGGATGAAGTATATCATCTATGACTCTGTCGTTTACGGCGTATGTGCCGGACGGGATATGGCGCAGCAGGCCGCCCCTTCCGCATATGGCGTCAAAGTCGGATACCTTCATGCCGTTTTCCCTCAACGCATCCAGTATCAGTTTTTTGCGGTACGGCATCTGCTCAGCTATATGGGCGAATTTCGAAAGCTCCTGCGCACTGTGGCTTATACTCACCCGCATAACTTCCTTTTCTTCGTCAAACGCGGATATTTTTGTTGACGTTGCCCCCGGATTTATCACCAGAACCTTCATAAGCATCCCTTCCGATCAGGCTATACGGCCCCGTATCCGGCGCGGTAGGCCCTGATGTTCATATCCCTGAATTTTTCCGGCACGGTATCCGCTATGACCGCTTCCCAGTCTATGCCGTCCATGCCCAGCACCTTTACCATGCTGCCGAAGAGCACTATATTCATGCACTTGGGATTGCCCATATCCTCCGCTATCTTTGCCGCGTTCAGCGTATAGCAGTTAAATCTGCTCTTCATGGCTTCTATGCAGCCCTTGGGATATTCGCACATACCCGCCGCCGTGGTGGAGGATTCTATCTCAAAATCGTTTATAACGGCTATCCCGTCCGGCTTGAGATAGTCGGCATAGCGCACCGCCTCCATCTTTTCAAAGGCCACGACTATATCCGCCGCGCCCTTGCCTATGACCGGGGAATATACCTTTTTGCCCCAATGCACCTGCGTAGATACGCTTCCGCCGCGCTGGCTCATGCCGTGGACCTCGGACATCTTTACGTCGTACCCGGCGCGCATGAGCCCGTTTACCAGAACCTTCGCCGTCAGTATAGTTCCCTGGCCGCCTACGCCTACAAGTATCGCGCTTTTATTCTGTTCCATGGAAATTACCTCTCCCTTCTTGAAATGGCGCCCTTGGGGCATACCTGAGCGCAGACGGTGCAGCCTATGCACTGTGCGGCGTCGATGTGCGCCTTGCCCTCATTTACCATAACGGCAGGGCAGCCGACCTTTAGGCACATTTTGCAGCCTATGCACTTTTGCGCATCCACCTCGCATAGCCCTATATCGTGCTTTATCCTCTTTATCAGCACGCAGGGACGGCGGGTTATGATAGCCGCCGGTACCTCGGAAGCCATGGCTTCCTCTACCGCTTTTTCCATGGCCTTAAGATCCTGCGGATCCACTATAATAACCTTTTCATAGCCAATGGAAGCAAGTACGTCCTCTATCCTTATCCTCTCCGCCACATCCCCCTGCAGCGTATAGCCGCTGCCCGGGTTATCCTGATGCCCCGTCATGCCTGTTATGGAGTTATCCAAAACCACGGGAATAACCTCGCCCTTGTTGTAGATTATCTCCGCCGCGCCGGTCATCCCGCTGTGGAAGAAGGTAGAATCCCCCATTATGCCGAATACCTTTTTATCCTTTACGCCGCTGCGCTCAAAGGCCTTCGCCATGCCCATGGCAACCGTAAAGCCGCCGCCCATGCACACGCAGCTGTCTAAGGCGGAAAGGGGCGCCGCCGCTCCGAGCGTATAGCAGCCTATATCCCCTGCCACTACCGCGTCCTTGTGGCGGGATATGGTATAGAAGAAGCCACGGTGGGGGCATCCCGGGCAAAGCACCGGCGGACGCGGAACGGGCTTCACGTCAAGCTCCACGCTTGCGGCCTTCTCGCCGAAGAGCCTTTCTTTAAGTATCTGCGGGTTGAGCTCGTACATATCGCCTATGAGCTCCTTGCCCACGCACTCTATGCCGGCGGCCTTCATCTGCTCCTCCATAAAGCCGTCCAGCTCCTCTATGACGTAGAGCTTATCGACCTTCTTTGCAAAGCCTCGTATCAGCTCGATGGGAAGGGGATTGGTAAGCCCCAGCTTAAGAAAAGACGTATCCTCCGGGAAAGCGTCCTTTGCGTACTGATACGCTATGGAGGCGGTCACAACGCCTATTTTGCCGCCCTTCATTTCTGCTACATTAAGCGGGCAATCACATGCGTACTCCTCAAGCTTCTTCATGTTTTCTTCCAGCTTCGCCCTGTTTGCGTATGCGTTGGCGGGGGTGGATACGAACTTGCGCACGTTGCGCACATACTCCTTTGCTTTGTGCTCCTCCCTTTCGCCGAAGGTCACGATGCTCTTTGAATGGGCTATCCTTGTGGTCGTCCTGAACAGCACCGGCATATCGAAGCGCTCTGATATCTCGTATGCGGTATGCATGAAATCGAGGCACTCCTGAGAATCCGACGGCTCCACCATAGCTATCTTGGCGGCCCTTGCATAGTTCCTGTTGTCCTGCTCATTCTGCGATGAATGCATGCTCGGGTCGTCTGCGGATATTATTACAAATCCTCCGTTGACGCCGTTATAAGCCGCGGTAAAGATGGGGTCTGCCGCCACGTTCACGCCGACGTGCTTCATGGCCGCGAGGCTGCGCACTCCGGCGATGCTGGCGCCGTATGCCACCTCTACCGCCACCTTTTCGTTTGGCGCCCATTCGCAATACAGGTCATCTCCATATTTGGTCAGGTTTTCAAACACCTCGGTGCTGGGCGTTCCCGGATATGCGGAGCATACCCTCACCCCGGCTTCATACGCGCCTCTTGCTATTGCCTCATTTCCGTAAAGTAGATGCTTTTCCAAATTTATCCGCCTCCCGTCATACTAAAAGAGTTGTTCCATAGCTGAATTGACTGACTTTTTTCTATTTTCCTGCTTATATTTTATTTCAGCTTATTGCGCTGTGTAAAGCGCGACCTTATAATAGTGATATTAGCAAACCTTATTATAAAGAGAGATGGAATTCAATGAACATACTTCAATTAATATATGTCCTGGAGGTTGCGAAATATCACAATGTATCCAAGGCGGCAAGCAGGCTCTACCTCTCCCAGTCCGCCCTTTCCCAGCAGATATCCCGGCTTGAAAAGGAGCTGGGTTACGAGCTTTTTTCCCGGGCTTCCCATGGGTTTTACCTTACGGAAAGGGGCAGGCAGTTCTGCGATGCGGCGCAGCCCGCAGTAGACAGCTGGCAGCGGTTTCAGCGCAGCATAGGCTTTGAGAACAGCCGGTGTAAAAAGCATCTTCGCATCGCCATGGGATCGCGTGTGTATTCAAACGGTCTTTTTCACGATATCGCATCTTTTTTTGATAATCTTCCGGATTTAGAGGTAACCTTCATAACCGAGGCGGGCTTTGACTACCTTGCGGGACTTAAGGATGGCTCCATAGATCTGGCGCTGGACAGGCTTCCGCCCCACAGCCTTATGAACGATTGCCCCCCTCTGGATTGCTGTAATCTTATAGGCGAAAGCCAGTGCGTCCTCATGTCTCCTATGGATCCAAGAAGCACAATGGAGTATATCTCCCCCCGGGAATTGCAGGGCAGTGCCATGATAACCGGCCTGGAAGGCTCCATCGAGGACAGAACGCTGAAGGAAACCTTCAAAAATCACGGCATATCCCCCGGTCGCGTATACCGTTCCGACGGTATACATACGGTCATAAACCTTATCCGCAGCGGCAAGGGGGTAGCCATAGGGCCCCGTTCCTTCGCTTCATATTATGGCGTAGCGGCAGTGCCTCTCAACCCTCCAGGGCTGGTTTATCTCAGCTTTATCTGCCCCGCCGACCGCTCCGGCTCCCCCGAGATAGTTATGTTCCGCAAATACCTTCTCGATATATGCGGTCACAGATTCTGACGGCTTCTCCCCGCTTTTTTTGATGAAAAAAGGGCTTTCTGACGCTTTTATCGCGGCAGCAGGCCCTATTTTTCTTTGTCTTATTTTTTTATTGATTTGCCAGGCTCACGTACTTGTCGTACAGGAAGCCGTACTGCTTTCCGCACTTTGCAAAGCACCATCCGTCGGATACATAGTATACCGTCACATTCTCTCCCTTATCCAGCTTGCCCAGCTTCTTGCTGCCGGTGGAAGGGCCGCTCCTGATGTTCACCTCGGAATTCGTTACGCATTTCTGCGGAGTTATTCCTGAACTGACCTTTTGTATGTCCACAGTACCCGCCTTTGTGGGCTTGAGATAATCAGAACTGATAAAGCCCGCCTGCCCGCCGTATACGACGTAATACCAGCTTCCCGTCTGGCCTATTATCTCCACCTCGGCGCCCTTTTTAAGGGTTTCGTAAACCTTGGTATTCTTCGTATTGGGGCCGCTCCGGAAGTTCACTTTGGAATTGGTCTCGCCCCTGGGCAGCACCACGCCGGAGCCGCTGTCCACATTCGCTGCCGTATCCTTATCATTCTCCCCGGTGCCTACGGCCGTGCCTTTATCGTGTACAGTGCCCGTGACGTACTTCGCGTATATGTAGCCCCTTGTACCCTTGTATTCCACAAGGCACCAGCCATTTTCATTAGCGTATATAGTAACCTCGGTGCCCTTGGGCAGACGCGCGAGTTTCTTTGTACTGGAGGAAGGACCCTGCCTCATATTCACCTTGGTATTGGTTTTTCCAGTGCCTATGGCGTCGTCGCTTTCCGCCCTGCCTGCATTCTGCTGCTCGCCCCCCGCATATGCTTCCGTCACCTTTACATACTTTGAGCTTACAAAGCCCTCCGTTCCGTCAGAGGTCTTTACGGAGTACCAGCCATCCTTTTTGCCATAAAGTATAAGCTCTGTATCCTTTTTCAGAGTAGCTATTATCGCTGAATCGGTATTGCTGCCCTTGCGCAGCCTGACGCTGCCAGTGGTAACGCCCCTGCCGGCAGCATCTGAGCCGCCGTTTACCGTCTGTGTGCCCGTCTGCTGTATGTAGTCCTTGTGTACATATCCCTTCAGCTGCCCTGTCTGGACGCTGTACCAGTTTCCGGACTGTCCGAGTATGTATACTCCGGTGTTCTTTTCAAGCTTCTTTAAGGAATTATACGACGTGCCGGGGCCTATGCGCATATTCACTCCGGAGGAAGTCACCCGGCCTACCTTTACTGTATCTCCGCCATCGTCCTGCTTCGGAACAGTCGCGGCATCGTCCTGAGATTTGATAATCTCCTGCTTCTCCCCGTCTGTAACCTTTACGTAGCTTTCGCTGATATATCCAAGCTTGCCGCCTGCCTCGCCATAATACCAGCCTCCGGTCTTGCCGTATATGCTTATGCTGGTGTTTTTATCCAGCTTGTCTATGCTGGCATAGGACACCGCGGGGCCATTGCGGAAGTTTACCCCCTGCCCCGTCACTATGCCTGAGGCCACAGATTCCGGAACCAGTATTATATCCGCCGCTTCACTGTCATTATCGCCGCCGTTTGCGCCATCGGCCTTCGGTACCTCCTGCTCTTCATCGGCATCTGACTTCTGCGCCGGGTAGCCCGTTATGCTCACATATGTGGATATGACGTACCCCTTCTTGCCGCTTGGCGTGGATACCAGATACCAGCCCCCCGCGGAATCGTATATGTACAGCTGCGTATCTCTTTCCAGCTTATCGATGCTCTCATAGGAGGTGCCGGGGCCTGTCCTCATATTCACGCCGGAGCCGTTCACAGTACCGTATGCCTGTACGCCCTCCGGAGCATCTGCAGCAGGACTGCCGGACGGCGCCGGGGTTGCCTCAGCCTGCGGCCTTTCGCCCTTATACTCCAGATACTTTTCGGATATATAGCCGCTCTTGCCATCATACACTGCCTGAGCCCATCCATCGTTGCTGCCGTATACGTATACGGTGCTGCCCGCGGGAACGGTGCATATGCTGCTGTACTTTGTGCCTGCTCCGGAACGCAGTTTCACGCCGCCGGTAGTGACCGCTTCGACGCAGCTGCCGGAGGGGGTAAACTCCACGCTGCTGTTTTTATTGATAGGATCCTGCGGCGCAGATACATCGATGCTCGCAAAGGAAGCGCCAGGATAATAGAATTTCAGTATTTCCCTATAGCTCATGCCCGCGCTTCCCATTGCCTGCGCGCCCCGCTGGCTCATTCCTACGCCGTGGCCAAAGCGCACGTGGTATATCTTATAATACCCCGATGAGTCCATTTCGCCCCAGTATGCGCGCAGTGTCTTGTCGTACACCACGCCATAGCTTTCGAACTCGCTGGTATAGAACTCCAGAGTCACTCTTTCGGATCCCATTCCGTTCTGGCTGGCCGCAAGCTCTATGCTGCACTTTGACATACAGCGGCTGGTGCCTGAGTACTTGGGTGAATGTACGGACACGGAATATATGCCGTCTATCTGGTTAACCTGGTAGCCCAGCGCCCTCGAAGCCTTGTCCAGCAGCATATTCATCAGTGCCGGGCTTATCTCGCCGCCCATGTTCACCGGGAGCTTTATGGTTTCCATCTTGCTGTATGCGTTGCCGAGATCGTATGGATCGAGACGTATATCGTAGCCGCCGTCGCTCAGCCGCTTTGAGGGCCACGCCTGGCTGGGCAGCAGAGTCTCGCCTCCGTTGCTGGCAGCGTAGTAGGTACACAGCATTCTGCCGTTTACTGCAAGTATTTCGTCAAGCGTACTGTCCACCGCCTCTATCACATTGGTATAAGAGGCGTTATATCCCTTGTATACCTGCTCCGCCGAGGTGTCGCCTATATAGTAATCTCCCGATGTGGTCATGTTGGAAAGCACGTAGCACTTTGCCGCCACCGCCTGTGCCTTCAGGGCCTCTATAGGGAATGTATTGCTCATTTCATACCCTACCACACCGTAAAGGTAGTGAGCCAGCGGCACCTCGTTTACCACGCGTATATAGCCGGAGGACATCACCTTTAAGTTAAAATGGCCCAGGTAGCATCTGCCGTTGAGCTTAATATAACCCGCCTCACGAGATACCCTCTCGCGCATTATTGAAAACGACTGGCCGGTATATATCTCCCCCTGGGAGCCGGAATGGTAAAGCGTCATGGTACCGTCGCCGTTGCTGCGCACCGTTACTGTGCCTCCGGTAAACTCCGCGCCGTTTTCCTTGATAAAATACTTACCGGAAGCATACATGGTAAGCACGGTAGCATTGTTGGTGGAAAGCTTTACCTTTATCCAGCTATAATCTGCCGCCGCGTGGGCCTGCTGCGGCACAGCGCAAAGCAGCAGCACCGTCGCCATTAGCATCGCCATCAACCTTTTCATCATGCATTACCCCTATATAAAATATAAATTGATCGAATCGTATCGAATTATATAGAAATATACCATATATCGGGGTAATTGTGTACTTTTGCACAATTTATTTACAAATTTGGGTCAAAAAACCGGCTGTTAAAAACTCCCCCGGTTATCCGGGGGAGTAAGCATTTTAGCGTTATACGGTTCAGATGAGGTTCTTTTCGTTCTCCTTGCTGAACATATGCAGCACGTTGCCGCCGAATGTAAAGTTTACCTTGCTTCCGTAGCTGAACATCTGCTGTGCGCTGCCGTCCAGGTCTATTGTGGGGATTATCACCACAACATCTTTGCCATTGGCGTTTACATGGAGATGCACGGAACTGCCCATCATCTCGGATACGTCCACGGTTGCACTGATGTGCGCCGCCGCGTCGTCAGAGCAGAGCATTATGTGCTCCGGCCTTATGCCGAGGGTTATATCCTGTGGTTCAACATTATTGGCCCTAAGCGCCTGCTGCTTTTCTTCGGGCAGGTGAACCCTTGCACCGTCCAGCTCTACATAATATCCGTCAGCGTCCTTATCCAGTTTTGCATCAAAGAAGTTCATCTGCGGAGTTCCTATGAAGCCCGCCACGAAGAGGTTTGCAGGGTGGTTGAACACCTCCTGAGGTGTGCCTATCTGCTGAATGAATCCGTCACGCATTATGACTATGCGGTCGCCCAGGGTCATAGCCTCGGTCTGATCGTGAGTAACGTAGACGAAGGTAGTATCTATCCTCTGGCGCAGCTTTATTATCTCCGCACGCATCTGATTGCGCAGCTTTGCGTCCAGATTGGAAAGAGGCTCGTCCATCAGGAATACAGCAGGGTTGCGCACTATTGCGCGCCCTATGGCCACACGCTGTCGCTGTCCGCCGGAAAGGGCCTTGGGCTTTCGGTCGAGGTACTGGGTTATGTCCAGTATCTCCGCCGCTTCCTTTACCTTGCGGTCTATCTCGTCCTTTGGGGTCTTCTTGAGCTTGAGGGAGAAAGCCATATTCTCATATACCGTCATATGAGGGTACAGGGCGTAGTTCTGGAATACCATGGCGATATCCCTGTCCTTGGGAGCTACGTCGTTCATAAGCTTGTCGCCTATGTACAGCTCGCCGGCGGTAATGTCTTCAAGTCCCGCTATCATGCGCAGGGTTGTGGACTTTCCGCAACCGGAGGGGCCTACCAGCACGATAAATTCCTTGTCTGCAATGTCAAGGTTGAACTCCTGCACCGCTACGACGCCCTCGTCGGTAATCTGAAGATTGTGTTTCTTTTCAGGCTGGTCCTTGGCCCTTTTCTTGGGCGCACTGTTTGGATAGACCTTTTTGATGTTTCTGAGGCTTACCTTTGCCATATTCTTTTTTCGGCTGCGACCGTTCTGCCTCCGCAAGGAACGGCCTCGGGATAAAGGCAATTATCCCATTACGACAGGTCTCCACACTGCCGCACCGCCAGCCGCGGCGGATCCTCTCCTTTTTTAGCCCTTCACGGATTATTTAAGTGGAGTAACCCGCAGGGGTAAAATAGGTTTATTTTATTAAATATATCATATTTACCCGCGTCATTTCAACGGTCATGCGAAAGAAAAATGGCGAATTTGTTAAAGGATAAACTTTTCTTGAAAATGCCCCTGCCCATGCTATAATTATTGTGTTGCAATATAATCCTATTGATAGTTTTTTTATATTCCTTCGGAGGACTGCCAATGTATTGCCTTGACAACATCGACAATATAAAAAATACCGTTCGTCCCAAGAAGACTGCTCACGTTTACGTGCCCTACAATTGCGGCAGGAAGTGCCCTTTCTGCGAATCCCGCAAGATGTACGATACGCTGAACGTCTCATTGGATAAGACCCTCGAGGTGCTCCGCCGCATAGCGGATTCCGACATCGAGGATATAATGATAACCGGCGGCGAGCCCTGTGACAATCTTGATTATCTCGGCAAAATGCTGGATATACTCAAAGACAGGATCGTCTACGTAAACACCCTTTTCCCCTCCGAATCCGCAAAAGACATCACCCACATGTTCGATGTGGAATATCCCTGCGTAAAAGGCATAAACGTCTCCCGCCACCTCAGTACATACGAAAAAGACTCTGCCTTCCTCTATGCCCCCGCCACTGACGACGTACTGGGCAGCCTTAAGGTCCCGGTACGCATAAACTGCGTGATACAGGATAAGCGCGCCCCGTTTTCATGGGTGGATTCCGTAGTACGGCGCTGGGAAAAGCAGCACGATCACAAGCCCAATCTTGAACTGCACTTTCGGGAGAACTTCAACGAAGTAACGGCGGAGAACCTGCACATACAGGACAGCCCCTTCCTGAAGACGCTGTGCGAGAACTACAAATATCACTACTACAACATGGGTACTTCCTTCGATGACGTATCCTTCCTGTCGGACAGCGGCATGACGGTATATTACCACAAGATACTGCCCTACAGCATATGCAAAATAGGCCCCCTCACCATACTGCACGAAATGGTGGTCTTTCCCGACGCCGAGGTATGCACCGACTGGGACGGCAGCAAGGACGGGCTGGAAGAGTACTGCAAATGGGTAAATTATAAGCTATAACCGCAAAAAAGGCCGGGATAATGCTGGGTGCCCATAATACAGGAAGCAACAAATTTTCAATGATTATGGCATCTGGCAGTCAAGGTTAGCAAAAAAGAAAATGAGCGATACTTGGTTTGAATGACCAAGTATCGCTCATTTGTGTATACGACAAACTTCCCTTTTCCTGTTCCATCCAGTACAATCTAAATGAAAACGGCAGATTGATTGGAGGTGCGATTATGGCTCAGGACTTAACTTATACCCAATTCGGTGATTATTTTATCCCCGATATCAGATTAGCGCACACAGACGCACATACGCTCGGCAAATATGGCAGGATGCGTAGAACCTTCTTGGAGCAAAACAATCCCATACTTTTCAATGACATGGTTTTGACGGAAACCCTGTTTCCACACTTGTGGGAAGTGCGGCAGACTTGTGAGAAACGAATGGAGCTGTTGATGGCGGATTTGTTGGTGAAGAATCCAGCGCCAGACAAGGAAACACAGCAGCTTGCCTTTTTATTTTAATTTAAGGAAGAATATAGGAGGATAAAGTTAATGTCTTTCAAGCCAAAAGAAAACCACGGCTGTTATTCCATGATTAGAGTAGCAGTCGTGGCTTTCTTTTTTTATGAGAATCTTCGGGTACCGCATTTGGGACAGACCGGATATGGAGTTAAAGTGCCGTCTGTTCGTTGTTCAAATTCAAAGTCAGTGATTATATAGCGGTCGAATAAGCTATCCTTTTTGAGGATAAGATCGCATTCGGATAGTTGATCAAAGTCTTCTTTATCAACATCACAGTCGGGTCGTATCCAGAAAAAGTATTCCTGACAGCCTTTTGTACAACGAGTTTTACCCCATTCAATTCCACATTCAGAATCGTCGCATTTCCATGAATTTGCATCCAGAGTCTTAATGCGAGTTTTTCCGCAAATAGGACAATGAATAGCATGATCATCCTCAATTTCCATAATGAGTTTGCTACGGTGTAAGGAAATAAATTTCATTAACCTCTGGATAGTTCCGAGATCTGTTTGAGTTGCAGGAAGAACCGCTACATGGTAGTCTTTCCACTTGTCTATATCATTGGCATGATAGGCTTCTCCGTAGTTAAACAGTCGTCTGAGTAAGTGAACCTCCTTTATCTCACGATAATCCTCTAAAGAGTGCGGTAGGAGATAACAAGTAAAGCCGGTGTCGTTTTCAAACAGTTCATCTGTGAATTTCTCAATGGTAGATGCTTCAGGTTGCACACAAAACATCAAAGGAGATATTTTCAGAGTTCTTGTTTGTGGATCGTGAAGTCGTGAATCGGAGATTAGTGCGACAACGAATTCATTCCAAGCATCTGTTGATTTTTGGTACTCAAACTTATCCTGTGGAGACATTCTGCGAACTTCAGATTGCGGTTTGTGAAGCAACTCTCTTAATGCAGTTCGTTCTGAGGAACTCGGTTTCTTGTGCAGACGAATACAGTTATCTTGTTCGTTATAACTTGCTACTGATTTTAGGTGAGAAAAAGTGACTTCTGAAAAATCACATTCAGAAGGAACCGGAATTGCAATATCAACTTTTTCTTCAAGTTGTAGATTTACATGAGTAAAACCATATTGACTTTGCTCAGTAGAAAGCGAGTAACGGAAACAATCATCCTCTGCTGTTGCAAGAACTGTAATTTGTCCATATTCTCCAGAAGTGAAAACGGATTCTTCGGAAAATACAATACCAAGTAAATTCATAGCGTAAATCAATGCAACGATGGTATATGTAGCATAGTAACCTTCTACAGCGTTGATTACGTCATTATCGATACCTTGCTTTTCTTGTTGTTCTTTTTGCTTTTCTTTCTGGACAAGACACCAAATATCATACAACGCTTTATAACGCTGGTCATTTTTTAGAATGTTAGTAAGATGGATTGCTCTGCTGATCCTTTTTTTGCTGTCAATCTTGCGGTAAAAAGCTGAACCACGAATGGAAGCAAGCGTTTTACTTACTTGCAACCACATTTGCAAAGCTTCATCAAAAACTCTGTTTTCACGAGACAACTCATTTGTATCACGACCAGACAAGAGTTTTTGAAGCAGAAGACTTCTGCGATAGTCATTGACTTTAGCTCCGTAAGATTCCCAGTCAATAGCATCCGTATTTTGACGCTTGGCTGCTTTAAGGGACAAAATTTGTTGGGTAGTGTATTCTGCAATATCATCTACAGCCATTTTGAAGAACAGATTTTCATATATATTTATCTCATCTTCAATTATGTCCGCTTTCAAGCGTTTTGGCACTAATCCGTTTAATGTTCTTGCTTTCCAATGTTCTGTATGTGACGCTAAATGCGATAAGGTATTGGTATTGATTCTTTTTACCAAGCTAACATCCTGTACCAATTCTTCTGTACGTATACCTTGTTTAGGGCTGGAACAGATAGCACGAACCTTCTGGTTGAGCGCACTTTGCATTTGATCAAGAAGGGACTGGTTATCATATCCGGTCAGCGGTTTCTGAACACTCAACAAAGTTATCTCGTTTGCTTCAATAGCGGACAAGAGGGTATTGATAGATATTTGCCCCAAATCATCCGTAGGTAACATTTTCAGGCTGTTCCTAAAATGCATAAGATTTTCAATATCTTTTTCCTTAATAGATGATCCGTATGCGCAGGATAACTGAAGATTAACAAGTGTATCAGGGGTCTTCAACCTAACCGTATTATTGTTTTTAGCAGAAACACTCAGTTTGTACTGGTTCTGTCCTTGCTTGCAATGATGTACACTTTTCCCTTCGCAGATGTCACAGGATTCGTTTTTTTCCAATCTTATTTCCAAAAGAGCCAACGGAGAAGTCAATTTGACTGGCTGGCTTTTGAATTCGATTGGCATTACTCCTGAAGGAGTTGTTATTGAGATGCGCATTAAATATCACCCGTATTAAAATTACGATGCTTGACAACTTCGATTTTCTTGAGACACTTAACGAAGACGCCATCTCCGTATATAGCGTTCAGAGTCTCTACCAAATCATCAAGACAACCGGCAACATAGGCATCGTATTTTTCGTCCAGTTTACGAAGAATCTTATGTGCCAGGAAGTAATCAATAGCACCGTCTTTAGTTCCGCCACAGGCAATATATACAGGGACAAAATCATCAAGCTGATTCTTCATACGGTTACCAAATGTAATGTCCATGCGTTGAAGAATATCTTTGTCGATTTCATTCAGCGTAGCCCAATCCTGATTAGTCATCTGGTATGCTTTTGTTCTACGTGCTTTTGTAAACATCGCACTTAAAGTACCAAAGTCGATAGTCACAGGGTTTACTTTCTTGCCGGTAAACGGTGCTTCTCTTTCGTCCATATCCAAGATCTGCGCACGGTCATAGACCTTATCGGTGATGAGAGAAGTAGAATCATCGTTGTTGGCCGTTCCAATGAACCAGATATTTTTCTTGATGATGATATTAGCCGTTCCGTTATCGTAATTGAGCCATTTAGGACGCTGTTCTTCATTAGGTTCAGAAAAACTGGAAACAAGAGGGATTTTCCATTCAGCATCTCTATGTTCAAGCTCGGACAGAAAATCTGCAAAGTAATATTCGATTCTTGCAAGATTCATTTCGTCCAAAACGATTAAAACAATATCATCTTTGTAGTCACCAGAAGATGCTCTATATAGTGCTTTGGTAAACTCCGTTTCTTTGAAGCGATTTGTAAAATCGTTGTCATAACCCAGAAGTTCTCTATTATCTCGCCAAGAAGGTTGCACAGAAATAGAATGCCAACGAATGTCGAGGGCGTTTCGGAACAACTGAGGAAGACTGGATTTACCTGTACCACTCAAACCCTGTAAGATGATAAGTCTTGATGCAGGTTCAGAAGCAGCAAGAGAGGAGAGGAATACTCGGATTGTTTCCTCGGAGTAGTACAACGAAGTTTGACCGGAAGGTGGATTCGCTCCAAAGTCTCTGATATAAGATACAATATCTGCAAGTGTTCCATGGAAATCTTCACGCTCAGAAGGAACATATTTCTCGGCATCAATCTCAAGCAACCCTTGGAATTTGCTTTCGTGATTACTCTTATACTGCTCGGTAATGTACTGTAATTTTCTCTGAAGTTGCTCGTTCAACGACTGTAATGCAGCTGTTGTTGTACGAGCGTTTTCCAATTCTCGTTTATCTAATGCATAAGCACTTAGCTGAGCCTGAGTAGTAACCAATAAGGTTTTGGTTTCGTCAAGTTCCTGGCGTTGGGTGCGAAGCATTTCCTCTGCGTGTTGCAGTTCAGCGATGCGGCCTGGAGAAGGAAAATTGGAGTATTCATCCAGCTGGGCTGTAGCGGTCTCCAATGAGTTCTCAAGCTCGTCAATTCGTTCCTGTGCTGTTTGACTGCTGCGATCTAAAGCGCGTACTTCCAACTGAGCGATTTTTTTAGACTGAACAGAAATCTGTTCCTGGCTGGCTTTGTTGATGTCTTCCAAATGAGCGATTTTAAGCTGTAACAATCTAACTTCAGTTTCAGAGCATCCTTCGTAGCGCTGTTTCAAAGCCTGAATATATTCACGTTCTCCCTCAAGTTCTTCTCGCTCGTATTCGTAGTCAGCTTTCTGGCGCTGATACTCTTTAATAGCCGCATTCAGTTCATCTAACTTGGACTGGTATTCATCGCACAACTGTTTGTGCTTTGCCTGGATTTCAGCATCAGCTTCGTGAATACGAGATAATCTGGAAGATTCTGCTTCGACACGCAAAGCATGAGCCTGTTCAAATTCCTTGGCGGTTGTTTCTCTTTGAGATGCAAGCTCAGCCTGTAAAGAATCTCTTTGTTTTGTAGCTTCTTGTTCCCACGCAGTACGCAGAGCATGGTATTCCTCCTCACGGATTCTTTTCTCATCTGCTCTGATTTCTGCGATAGTTTCGGCTTTGACTTGTTCTCTCTGAGAAGTAAGTTCAGTTTCCATGTCTAATACAGCATTTTCTCTTGATTCAATGTCAGCTAATGCTTGAGCAAGTTTTTCTTTTTCAGATTCTAATGAAGCAAGTTTGCTCTGGTAATCTGCATCAAGAGCATCCTGTTTCTTTTTCAAATCTTCATCTGCATTAGCGATTAACTGTTCGTATTCTTCAATCTTTTTCTGTACTCGCTCGTCAGCCAGAACCTGTTCAGCTTCTTTAGCGGCACGTTCTGCAGCAAGTTTATCCACATAGCTGCTGCCCTGTTGCTTTACAGGGAATTGTGGTCTTTTATTTTTTCCTTTAGCCATTATTTTTCTCCTTCTATAAAGCACGAGAAGAGTGCCCTAACAATATTTTCATACTGAGAATAGTATTTCTCTACATCAGATGGAGAGAACGACATAGTAGTGAAATTAGCACCTGCGTGTCCTGCGTCGGTTCCAAGATGATATAGAGCATACATATCAATGAAAATGCGATCGTAGTCTATTACAAATTGAGTGGCAAAATTAGCAGGGGTTTTGCTGGCATACAACAATATTAGAGCAGCATTATCTTTCGGATTGCTCTGATGTGGGTTAGCCACATTTTTATATATACCCTGAGTACAATATCTCTGCTTAATGTCAGCATTGAGACGATTGGTTTCTACAACTTGTCTAATTTTTAATTTGTATCGAGCAAAATCCTGCTGAAACGCAGTTTTGTCTTTTTCAGAACCACAGTATTCCTTTTTTTGCGTCTTTATCTCTGGATGCGCATTGATTGCGGTTCGGAAGATAACCTCTATTGCAGTTCGGAGGTTTTTGGCAAAATTCGTTGTTTCATCATCGCCTTGACGAAAACGAATGACATCCTTTGATAGATCACGAATTGCCTTCTTTAAGTCAGCGTATGCTGGACTATTACAGATAAGCGGAAAATCGTCAAACAACTGAATTTCCATATCATTACCAAATGCAATTCGATCCTGGAACAATTCGGTTCTTTCCATAAGGAAAAGCTGGAGTTCTTCGGTAAAGCACTTGTCATAAACACGAAGTCTATTTACGAGTTTCATAAACCAGTTGTCATATACTTTTCCAAGAGGAGAAATAATCTCGATTTCTGTCGGATTGCTCGGATTAAATGCAACATAAGCGATAGCAAAATAGGATTTAGGTTCATCATCATAAACGGTGATAGAACTGATTTGTTTCGGCTTATCAGCAGATTCGCTCAGCGTTTTTAGCGGAGTTTCATCTAAAATGAAGTCTTCGTCTTCAAAATCAAAAGGTTCGGTATCCATATCAACTTGGTTTTCTTGGGAAAGTTCGCCGTTGTCGATAGCCTTGCGAATCTTGCCCCACTGACGAAGCGCATTGGTGATTGCAGCAGTTTTAGGCTGAGATGCATCAATTGCCTGAAGTGAAATACAGTTTTGGTCTTCGATAAGCTCATAATCGCCATCTTCAGGGAGAGTATCAACACTAAAACATGGAACAACCGTGTTTGTTACAGCATCTTGGATAAGGTAGACTTTTTTGGTCAGGTCAGACATCTGCATTTCTGGTGTGATTTCGCCATCAATAGCCTCCAATAAAGTCTTAGCATGAGTGTTAAGAACAAGCTCTGTTCCATGTCTTTTGTCGAAAAAGTCCTTTTTGCAGTCAGCTAAAACATTATCGATCAAGTCACAGTTCATGCCGATTTGTTTAACCAGAATGTCTTTGATCTCCCTATCAGTTCGGGCAAGTCCTTTTCCAACCAAAGAAAGAATGAGCTTTTCAAGTATATTAAGTTTAGGGTTTACGTTGTCAGGGATATAACACGCCCATACATTGATTGGCCAAGCAATTGGCTTATATGTGTCGGGTTGTCGTCCTCTAACATCCGCTCCGAAATTATAACGTTTCATAGTAGCCGATGTCCTCCTGTTTGCTGCGTTTGAGAAGTTCGTTTAAATGTTCGATGATTACATTGCTTCCATCATGGGCAACAGTTTTACTATCGCCGACTGTAATAAGTAACCTTTTGGCACGACTAAAGGCAACGCATAGACGATTGTTATCGTTCAAGAAACCTACACGCTTATCCATTTCGGTTTCGGTATTTGAGCGGACAGCAGATAGAATTACCACATCAAATTCTTTGCCCTGGAAGGCATCGACAGTACCGACAGAGATTCGATGAGCATCACTTGGGAATTCTTCATCAATCATATTCTTTAGAAGTTCTGCCTGTTTACTGTAGAAGGTGATAATACCAATTTCAAATTTTGTGTTCGCCGTAAGAATCTTGCTAAGTTCTTTCTTGATTACAGAAACTTCGCATGGTCTGGATTTGCTTATTCCTTTGGTTTCCATTGGAGTTTTACCAGATGCAGGAACGTCAATCCATACCAGAGGCTTGTTGTTATATAGTCCTAAGTTGTGTTCCTTATCGCTATCTTTGCAAGCTGTTTCAAGTTGTTCTTCAGCATAGAACACATTGATGAGTTCGCAAATTTGAGAGTGCATTCGGAACTGCTGGTTCAAAGTACAAGTTCTTCCAATATGACCTGGTTTTGTAGGATCAGCTTTAGCTTGCTCATCCGCTGCTTTAACCTTATTAAAGAGTCTCATAAACAGAGATTCTTTAAGAACATCTTTAGCACCGACGTCCTTTGTTTTTTGAACTACGGCTTCAACAATGTCTTTTTCAACCATGTGAGGAAGCTGTTTGTGGTCACCAACGAGGATTATTTTTCTCCCCATCGACATAGGAATCAACAAATCTAAAGGGTTAGATTTGGCCGCTTCATCAATAATAACGTAGTCGTAGGTGTCCTCAAAGCCCTTCATAGCAGGACTAATGAATTTATTTGCAGCTTGCTGACAGGTAGCAGCATTTACTTGAGAATAACTACTGAGCAGGCTTTTAACATTTTGAATGTTGCTAAGATCATGCTTGAACTGCCATATGCAGTCAAAAAGCATTTCCTCATGTGTTTTACTTTCACCACGAGCAGCCATTTCTTCTTCTACAGTTAAAAGCAAGGTTTCTAATTTCGAGGAGATTGTGCTGTCGATTTCAGGCGTTTGTTCTGCGTTGCATTCTTTTTGTAGAAACGCAATATCTTGTTTGAACATAGTTAGAAGCTCATCTAACCGAGGATTGTCAGCGGTTGCTCGTTTAAGCTGCTTCCAATATGCAGGAATTTCGAAAGTGATGTCTTCGCAATCCCATTTCAAATACATTTCAAGTGGTTTGAGGTTTTGCACTCCGTCAACTAAGAAAGAGGATACATCGGTTCGCTGTTGTTTTAAAAGTTCGCCCAGACGAGAGTTGCTATTAGCATCGAAAGTCGGTTTTGAAAGATCAATAAGACCGACGATGGCTTCGCTGATCTGAGCTAAAAGGTCTCCAGAATAACCATTAGTCTGAAGCAAATGGTAAAGTATTTTAAGTTCTCCTTCAATTTCAGAGGGATTACCAGACCTTATATTTTTTATGCAACGGAATATCTCTTGCGTATCACTTTCGGTTTGATGACTGTGCAGCCAGTTACCACAGGAAGCAATCATTTCATCAATCCAGCCAAATACCGGAGTATCTTCAACGGTAGCTCGATCTCTATTGAAGACACGATTTACAGGTATACCACCATAGGAAACACCCTTTATGGCATTATCAACGGCATCATGCTGCGTAGAGCTAATAAGAATTCTTGCATTGCCATCTTCAAGTTCATTGATACGTTCGATAATAGCTTTGATAACCTGAGTCTTGCCAGTGCCAGGAGGTCCCTGAATAACAGCAATGTCAGGAGTGTTGATAGCGATACGAATAGCTTCACGTTGGCGATCGTTGAATTTTTTCTCTTTGTCTTCACCAAAGATATATTTGCGAAGGCTTTCGGTAACAGCAGTACGCTCCTTACCAGAAACACCAACACATTCACCGGACTGAAGAAGCAGATTCAAGCCTAATAATGGATTCTCACCATTTAGAATTCTTGTTTGCGCAATTTTTCTTCGTTTACTCTGGATTACAGAGCCGTTAATGCTCGGAACAATATATCCTCGCTGAGGAATGTTCTTAAATGCGTCAATCTGTTCGTCCGAAATAACAAATTCCGTAGAACCAACACAGCTCTTATCAAATTCGGAACCGATAATAACGGCAGAACGAGGATTATAGTTCAAAGGTTCATCTTCATTGAATGCTTCCTCCGGGATAACGGCGTATTGCATATCGCCACGCAAAAACTCAGGAAGTACGTATCCACCAATAATGCTAAAAACTAAATTTCCTCGGCTTCTTCGATAATTCTTGTACTGAAGAACACCCATGTCAGTCGCATCCTTTTTAATGGCTTCTTGACCAAGGTGATCGTAAATACTCCAAAGTTTAATTAAGTCTGAATTATTGCGAGTTGCTTGCTTAAACTTATCCATGAATTCTGCGGATACACGTCTCAGATTTTCTGTGTTGTCCTTAAATTCGATAGATCCACTCATCAAAGTGATTAGGTTTTCAGCTCTTGAATGATTCTTGTTTTCGTATATGGCTGTAATGTGTAGATAACCTTGAGTGGAAGGGGCAACTACAATGGAATATTTCTTTCCATAGAGTCGTTGCTCTGTATTCTTTTTATCACTTCCGTATGCAAACCAATACTTTCCATCAAGAACAAGATCATCAGTAAAAAGCTTTCCGATGTTATTCAGATCGAGTCTTCTTCGGCGCAATTCCGGGTAGATTGCATCATCAATTAACACCTGATAAGGTTCTTCAAAAATCATGTGTTGGTAAAAGCAGAGGAGAGTAAATGTATAGACATTAGCATCCTCGTTAACCTTATCTAAGCGCAGAAGTGAGCGACCATTGTACTCTGCCAGTTTGGAAAGAACTTCAGATTTTGCCTTGAGTATTTCTGTGGCGGAAAAGCCGCCATCATTGCCGATCATTAGGCTTTCGGCAGCAATCTGATATTCGTATGTGTTATGTTCTTTTAATTCAATGACGGGAGATTCGCACTTTACGTTGAAGCAAAACTCATTTGCAAATTTTATATCTCTACTTTTCATGGTGTCTCCTTTATCCTATGGAAATACTCCACTTGTGTTGGATTATTCCGTATCCTTCATCCTCGACAAGAACGATTCGTTCAGGTTCTATTTGGGCGTTTGTAGGAAGTTCGATAGTTACTTTTGTATCTTCCGAAAAACCAATGTCTGAATGCTGACCTTTGTCCGTTTTGGAATATGGCAACAATTCTTTCCCTAAGACCTTTATATTCAGAGTTGTAAAGCGATTTCTAATTGCTATTCTCTTTTTCTCGGGAGAATATTGAACAAGAATACCAACAGCACCTTTTTCTGTCTTTGTAGAAGGTTCAAAGAAACTTCTGGTTATTTTATTTAGTCCTGGACGAATAACCATAAAGTTTTGATCTTCTGTTATAACAGGAAGGGCAGAAAAACCTTTTATTCCATCATGCGGCAATAACATTTTTTCAGAAGCTGATACAGTTTTCTTTAATCGTGCAAGAATTACACGGTTGGTAGTGCGGTTGCAGAATGGACAAATATGGTTTTGATTATAAGGATAGCCTTTTTCGCATCCAGTATGATCACATCTGATGATCTTTTTCATCGACTGAATACAAACTGATTTGAAGTCATCGAGGGTAGGTCGGATAGATGCATCCATCTTACCTGCAACAAATATTTTATTAAAAAGAACAGATAAATCTTCTGGAAGGAAGATCTGTGTGTCCTCAAAGATTTCGTTTTTATTATCATTTGCCTGTTCATCACCAATGTAATTTATTGTTCCTTTAGCGAGCATTTCAAGGAACTGTTCATCTGAAAGCAGCTCTGCGTCTTCTCCATAGAAGGGATGACAGGTTGTAAGCATTTCAAACAACATAATTGCAAAAGAGTATGTGTCTGATACGGAGGACGGAGATGTACGATGCTGACAAACGAGAGGATCGGCGTACCTTGGTACACCGGTTGTTTGGGCATAATATGTGTATGAACTGATGGAATCAGCACCAGTAAATTGAATGGTTGGCTGAGTAGGTTTCTCTGTAGAGAAAAAATGCAAAGTAGTATTTCTTGGGCATATATCAACTAAGCATATTCCTTTAGCGTGAATTTGTTGCAGTTGAGTAGCAATACTATAGGCAATTTTTAATCTATATTCGATTCCACCGGTTTTATCATAATACCATCTGAAAAGTTTTTCTCCTTTCCCTGGATTGATATAGTAATCAAGTGTACATTCGTTCATAGGTTCGCATACATATCCTACCTCATCACGCTTCAAGCCTGTAAGAATTGCAGATGGCATGGCAATAGCATCTGACAGAGAATCATCCTTGGTGCCTAATTCCTTTAACCATTCCAGCCTGTCCATTGCAGACTTTGCATCATCCAGAGAATGAAATATTTTAAGTAGTTTATTATCTTCGGTCTTTAAGCAAACCGCCTGTTTTTCAATAGCAATTTCTTCCACCGCTCTGTATTTTTTGCGCTGAGGATCAAAGAAGTTGCGGTTCAGATATGTATGCATTGGCATATTCTACCTCCGATTAAAGTAGAGAAATGAATACCTTATAGGAGCGACTAATGCTTTGCTCGCTAAGTCCGAGTGATTCTGCTATTTCACGAGCAGTAATAGGTGTTTCTCTATTACACGAAGCAGCGTATATGTCCTCATCAAAAAAGGATTGCGATTGAGCAACTTCCAACAGGTACTCGTCATTCAAAATTTCTTCAAATAATTTTGCTGTTAGCAGTTTTGAAAGCAAAGGCTTTTGGCGAGCCTGACGAGCAGAAAATACCTCGTCAATATGCTTGATAAATTCAGCCGCTGCATTCTTTTCGGTTAATTCATCCTCTGTTGTTTTTTCTGAAGGAATCATGTCGAGTAAACTACCCTCAGATCCATCGTTTGTTGTATAGCTGGCACCTGTGGCAAAGCTATTGTTGTAGTCAGAAATGCAATCAGCAACTTTTTCATATGAGATACCCGTAGAATCGGATATAGTGCTGATCATTTCTTTTGTAATTTCATAGGTTCCGTTATGCTCAGCGAATTTAATGTATTTCCGAATAATTCGTTGATCATTCTCAGGAATATGTACACCGCCGTGTTGTTCAGCTAATTGTTTTCGTGCGTATGCTTTTCTATACTCTTTTGAGATAGCAGAATTGAAATAGTTGAGGAAATCGCCGACTTCGGCGGTATAATTTTTTATGCAACGATTGGCTGTCTCAGTTATTTCAAGTCCAAACCCAGTATATTTGTCAGTGTTGATTGCTACCGAATATAAATAGAGATATTCGACCAGCTTCAGGGCTTCACGCCTATAGGCTGTGGCCTGAGTGTTCCTATCCAAAGAAAAGAGAATAGAATTGCGAATTAAATTTTCGTATTCAACCCTACTCGTGCCCATGGCTCACCTCACATAGACAGAAGTGACTTGAGTAGCTGTTTTGCTTTATCAGGAGAAGAACACTGAACGGTATTTGCGACAGAGTTCAAATAATATAACGGTATCATATCGCAGATTTTTGTGTTTACGGCATTCCCGTCTACAAAAGTTGCCTGCCCATAAACAATGTTGCCTATTTCACAGTCAAGAAACTTCTCAGCAAAATTCATTGCTGTAAAAAGTACGATTGGCAAATCTTTCGGGCCGTAGGTAATGTCAGCAATGACATGAGCTTTTTCTTCCATCTCATCTACGATTGAGAGTAGAAGATTGTCATGGGTTGCTTGGGTTTCAGAAAACTCGGTGTCAATGATTTTATAATCAATCTTTGCACCGGTAGCTTCAGCTACTACCATTAGCTCCTCGATACAACCAGTGACATTTTTTGTGTATTGTCCTAACTCATCCTTTTTTACCAACAGAATGGCTTTTACTTCGTCTTGGTTAGAAAGAGTCTTTTCGAGAAACGCCGCTACAGGGTAGCATACAGGTGTGTCAGTTACTGGTACAGAGTAGTCGTCGCTTTTGTAAACACACTTACTGACTTTAATTGTCATTGGAATATTGCAAAACAGAATTTTTTTCATCGCTATATTTCTCCTTATGCGCACAGGCGTTCTTTGTAATGGAGCGTCTGATTTCTTTTTTTAGTTTGATTGAGAATTGTGATTCCATACTCACGCTCAATATATTTTATATAGGTAGGTAATTTATTCATCGTTTTGATAACAGCGCTGTCCCGGTTAGCTTTGGAATAATCACACGCTTCATCCAAACGAACTCCTTTGCTGAAGTAGCTGTGAACACCTTTCCGATAGTTTTGATTAAATAAGAAAAATTCGCTATCTCCTGTTAAAATATAGAAACTGTGTATACCTTGCGCTGTTGGTCTGCAGTAAATCATGGTTTTCATGCTATCGTCCTCCTCAAATTGTTTAATGGTTATACCTTTATATAGAGGTGGAAAATTGCAGACTTAACATTTTGACAAAAATTATTTTTCTTCTTCGGGGAGAATGTCCATCATATCTCCAATATTGCAATTACATACTTGGCAAATTCGTTTGATTGCATCCATCGAAATATCTTCATCACGACGCAATTTTGTCATTGTTCCGGTGGCAAGACCGGTAGCTTTTCACAAATCAGATTTGCTCATATTAAAATCTATTAACAGTTTCCAAAGTTTCTTATAGCTTACACGCATAGTCTGAACCTCCATCTATCATTAAACAATATCTACATGAGTGATAGCACCTTTGGTAATATTATACTTCTCGTGTGTAAAGTTTTCAATGTACTTGGCTAAAAAATGATAACAATCGCATATATTTACGATTATTATCACAAGTTTGATGTGTGTGGATTGTAGGAAAATCTTGAAAGAGAAAAATGTTAAGTTCCTTGAAAATCGTCCCTATATATAAGTGTAAGTGATAAGGAGCGATTACACAGAGATAGATACGCTTGTTGTTTCGAGTAAAGTTTGGATATAGTCAGCGTTATTACTTCCTGCCAACTCGTCGGGAATAAAAATAACTTCTGCCCAAATTGAACAGAAGTTAAATTTGTCAGTTATCGGTTCTGACTTCGTGCCAAACTGGCACGAAGTTACTTCTCGCCAAATTGGCAAGAGGTACGGTTCCTGCTCTTTGACTTGTTCCCGATTTGGGAACAGGTCCGATCATGAGAACTCTTAATTTCACTTGTACCCAAGTTGGGCACAAGTTCAAATATGGGAAAAGAGCATTTCGGCTTGTGGACGAATTGGCCACAGGTGGCATAGTGGAATTATTCCTAAGTTGGAAATAAATTAGAGCCATATTTTGACCCTTCACAAATTGGCAAGCAGTGTAAACCTGTACAGGTTCACGATTTTTGCAAACCCGCTTGTTGGGGCAACATCCCCAATCCCCTTCGAACATCATCTTTCGATGATGGCTGCTCGCTCATTCCGAGCGTTTCCGAGAGTGCAACTTCTGGCCAATTTGTCCAGAAGTAACATGATAAAAAATAACTTCTGTGCAACTTGCGCTGAAGTGAAAAAATGTTTTTCCGGCACTCCTCGACATACTTGTTTTTTCTACAATTATCCAGTATAATAAAAGCAGAAAATTGAATATCGGTTCGAGATTGATTTTATAGTTTTTCGGGATTACCCGATTTGAAGTCCGACATATTTGTGAAGGGACGAGTCCTTCTTCACGTTGGCTGTTACATAGAACCATCAGATAAGTGCAGGTGTTCTTGTGCCTATTTCTTGATGCTCTGTGTGGCAGCTTTTTTGTTTTACTTCTACCCGAATTGGGCAGAAGTAAACAGACAACACACGAAGGAGGAAATAAATGACCAACGAATTTAATTTTGATGTAAAGCACGAAGATTACTAGGAATGGCTCAACCAGACCTCAGTCGCTTCGGGCGTAATCATTTGCAAGTTGGCTATTACACGGAAATCCTCTTTCCGAAAAAGGGCGTTCGTTTCATAGCCATCAACAACAATGTGGATAGTGCTACTTCGCAGGACAATGACTTCACTCCGTTTTTGAATATCATGAACGAATGGTATCTGCGCGACCTGAGCCGCAAGCAGAAAACCGCCATCCGCGTCAAGGGCGAGTCCGGCAAGCCCACCACCAACTGTGCCATTTACGGTTACAAGAAAGACCCGGAGAACAAATACCATTGGATGATCGACGAGGAAGCTGCCGCCGTGGTGCGGCGCATTTTCCGATTGACCATCGAGGGCAAAGGCCCCTACGATATTGCCCGGATTCTCTTTGAGGATAAGGTTGAAACCCCTGCCGTGTACTTCGGCAAGCAGGGCAAGGGCATCTGGAAAAGCAAGGAGGAATTTTCAAATCCCTATAACTGGAGCGGCTATGTCGTGGGGCAGATTCTCACCAAGCCGGAGTATATGGGGCATACGGTGAATTTCCGCTCCCACAAGCAGTCCTA
>OIZV01000211.1_pt1 | contig 37260 bp, 35 predicted proteins | sample 1588681 | NCBI WGS metagenome assembly OIZV01 (sample SAMN03283281) | human gut metagenome | biome: human-associated habitat; material: feces | host: Homo sapiens | place: Peru | collected 2012 | reverse complement strand
TCCCCTCCGTCGTCAAGGACGACACCTCCCCTTGCAACAAGGGGAGGCTTGGATATTCTCTGCTGACTTTAAATTTAATCATGAAATTTACGTTACGTTCTGCCTCCCCTGATTGTTAGAGGAGGCAAGAGAAGACAACAAAAAAGAGCCGTGCATTGCATCGACTCTTTCTTTATATCAAATTAACATCAAATCAAAATCAAATCAATATGTGTCGGAAAACGGTGTGAACAGCTTGCCGTACTTGAATTCGACCGGTTCACGGAACTGCGACGAGCGGTAAACGCTCAGCACCATGCCTATGGCAATGTAAATACACAGGTTGGACGAGCCGCCGGCACTCATGAACGGAAGCGTGATTCCGACAACGGGGAGAAGCTTTAGCACCATGCCGACGTTGACCACAACCTGAGTTATAATCATGACCGCAACGGCACTGCAAATGAGCTTGCCTGTGACCGAAATCGCCTTTTTGCCGACAGCAAGGATTTTTATCGCAATCGCAAGCAAAAGGCCGAGAACGACAATACAGCCGATAAATCCAAGCTCCTCGCCGACAACGGTGAATATCATATCGTTTTCACTCTCGGGAACAAGTCCGTTCTGAGTGTATGTTCCGTTGAAAAGTCCCGTGCCGAATACTCCGCCGGAGCTGACGGCATTCATTCCTCGCTCCTGCTGGAAAATGACCTCGTTATATGTCGCTTCGGTCAGGCTCTTCGGAGCATAGATTGCCATAAATCTTTGCTTTTGAAAGTCGGAAAGAACCTCAAACCACGCTATCGGAGCAAGCAGGGCGACCGCACCTATGCCGAAAAGGAAGTATCGAAGCTGCAAGCCGGCCATGAAAAGCATACCGATCGTGATGAACATGAAAACAAGTGCCGAGCCCATGTCACCGGTGAGAACAACAAGTCCGACGGCGATCATGGCATGAATTGCAAGTAAAATAACGTTTTTGAGCTTGTTAATCTCACTGCCGACGTTTTCGAGATGAACCGAAAAGGTGATTATAAATCCGATTTTCAGAAGCTCTGACGGCTGAAAATAAAAGCTGCCGAGCTTAATCCATGAAATAGCGTCGTCACGACCCTCGGGCGAGCTTCCTATTACAAAAAGCGAAAGCATCAATCCCAAACAGATTATTGCGATTATCGGCCACAGCCTTGCGACCGCTTCATAGTCGAAATATGATATAACAAGGGAAACGCATATGCCCATCACAACGGCGAGAAACATTGTTTTTGCGTCTCTCGAAATGACTTGATTCTCGGTTAGGTTAACCCTCGTTGCGCTGTAAACCATGACCGTTCCTATCGCAGAAAGGATCATACAAAGACCTAAAAGAATCTTGTCCGTTCCCTTGACAAAGTCCTTTATCCAATATATAATTTTTCCCATTTTTTCACCTCCCGAGGATACTCATATTATTATATATGTTATTGCACTGTTTTTCAAGTTTTTATTTGACTTTTTATTTTTAAGTGTTATAATTAGATTAAATAAATCGAATATTGCGAAACGCCCTGACGCTGAATTTTTTAAGGCGAAAGAAACGTTTTGTGCGATTTTGCCGTATTCCTTATGAATGCGGTTTTATTTTGGAAAAATTTGTTCTTTACGAAAATTTGGGGACATCTTATTTGGCTTCCCCTTGAGGGGAAGGCTGTTTAGTTTGCTGTAAAGCAGAAAATGCACCCCATCTTTACGGAAACGACAAAATATCTGAAAGAAAGTTAATCTGACTTTAAGGAAAGGAAATCATTATGGCAGTTTACAACCCGAAATCACTCAAAGCCGAGGAATTCATCAATGATGAAGAAATCCTCGCAACAATCGAATATGCAGAAAAAAATAAGCACAACGTTGAGCTTATCGATTCATTGCTTGAAAAGGCTCGCCCGAAGAAGAATGACCACGGCGTTACCTGTGCCGGCCTTACACACAGAGAGGCTTCCGTTCTTCTTGCCTGCGATATCCCCGAAAAGGTTGAGGAGATGTATAAGCTCGCTAACGAGATAAAGCTCGCCTTTTACGGCAACAGAATTGTTATGTTTGCTCCGCTTTATCTTTCCAACTATTGCGTAAACGGCTGCGTTTATTGCCCTTATCACTATAAGAACAAGCATATCGCAAGAAAGAAGCTCACTCAGGAGGAGGTCAAGAACGAGGTTATTGCCCTCCAGGATATGGGTCATAAGCGACTTGCCATTGAAGCGGGCGAAGATCCCGTCAATAATCCTATTGAGTACATTCTTGAGTGCATTAAGACAATTTATTCAGTTCACCATAAGAACGGTGATATTCGCCGTGTCAATGTAAATATCGCCGCAACAACGGTCGAGAATTACAGAAAGCTTAAGGAAGCGGGCATCGGCACGTATATTCTTTTCCAGGAAACCTACAACAAAAAGAGCTATCTTGAGCTTCATCCGAAGGGACCAAAGCATGATTACGATTACCATACCGAGGCGATGGACAGAGCCATGGAGGGCGGCATTGACGATGTCGGTCTCGGCGTTCTCTTCGGTCTTGAGGGCTATAAATATGAATTTGCGGGACTTCTTATGCACGCTGAGCATCTTGAAGCCGTTCACGGCGTAGGTCCTCACACGATAAGCGTTCCGAGAGTTAAGCATGCGGACGATATCGACCCCGATGTTTTCGACAACAGCCTTGCCGACGATATGTTTGCTAAGATTATCGCATGTATCCGTATCGCCGTTCCCTACACCGGAATGATTATTTCCACCCGTGAGAGCGAAGCTGTCAGAGGAAAGGTTCTTGATTACGGCATTTCGCAGATCAGCGGCGCATCGAGAACATCTGTCGGCGGCTATTGCGAGGAGGAGCGTCCCCACGATTCGGAGCAGTTTGATGTTTCCGACCAGAGAACCCTTGATGAGGTTGTTCGCTGGCTTATGGAAAAGGACCATATCCCTTCATTCTGCACGGCTTGCTACCGTGAGGGCAGAACAGGCGACAGATTCATGAGCCTTTGCAAAAACGGCCAGATTCTCAACTGCTGCCACCCGAACGCTTTGATGACTCTTACGGAATATCTCATTGACTACGCTTCTGAGGAAACTAAGAAGATAGGCTTTGAAATGATTGACCGTGAGCTTGAAAAAATTCCAAAAGAAAAGGTCAGAGAGATCGCACGTCAGAATATTGAGGCTATAAAGTCCTCAAACAGACGTGATTTTCGCTTCTGAATGTAACCGATGGTAGATTAAAAGCACAAACCTTATCGGTATATTTTCCGTCATATCACATAAGCCATCTTGATAATACGACAGTATAACCTGCGATGCCTTATGCAATTTGACAAAAAATCTTCTCGCTAATCTTTGCACTTTAAATCAATCATCGGTTACTAAATATCATCTTCGGATATTTACAACGCAAAAAAATGTGTTATAATATCACGGAGGTGATATTTTTGTGTGTTTATTACAGCCATAATGTTGAGGAAACTCACAGAATAGGGGAGAAGCTCGGCTCGAAATTAAAGAGCGGAGATGTCGTCGCTTATTTCGGCGGAATGGGTATGGGCAAAACAACCTTTACTCACGGCCTTGCCACAGGTCTCGGAATCAACGAAAAAGAGGTCAGCAGTCCGACATTTGCCCTTGTTCATGAATACCGAGGAAAAGATAACACGCTTTATCACTTCGATATGTATCGAATCGAAAGCTGGGATGACCTTTATTCAACCGGTTTCTTTGATTATCTCGATTACGGCGGTGTGCTTGCCGTTGAATGGAGCGAAAACATTGAGAATGCTCTGCCAGAGAACAGTATCAGAGTCACCTTCAAGCCCGGCGAGAATGAAAATGAACGAATAATTCAAATTGAGGGGGTTGATCTTTCATGAAAATACTCGGAATCGACAGCTCTGCAAGATCGGCTTCCGCAGCAATAACGGACGGAGAGAAGGTTCTCGGCTGCTTCTATACCAATACAGGGCTGACACATTCGCAGACTCTTATGCCGATGATTGAGAGCCTTTTGAAAAACGCAAACGTCAAGCTTGAAGATATCGACCTGATAGCCGTCAACAAAGGTCCGGGTTCATTCACGGGAATAAGAATCGGTGTTGCGGCGGCAAAGGGAATGGCTGATGTACTCAAAATTCCGGTTTACGGCGCTTCGACGCTCGGCTCAATGGCCTATAATCTCATTGATACCGACTGCATTGTGTGCTGTGCCATGGACGCACGCTGCGGACAGGTCTATAACGCTTTGTTTGACATTACGGACGGCAAAATCACAAGATTGACCGAGGATAATGCCGATTCGATAGAAAATGTTGAAAAAAAGCTTAAAGAATACAAAAAAATTAAATTTATAGTTGGCGACGGCGCAGAAATATGTTATAATAATCTGAAAAATACGGATGATGTGCGTCTCGCATCGCAAACACACCGCTTTCAGTCGGCGGTCGGCGTATGCTTTGAGGCGATGAATGCGCCCGAGGACAGGTATATCGAGAGTGCAATGCTTGTGCCGGAGTATCTCAGACTTCCGCAGGCGGAGCGTGAACTAAGGGCAAAGCTTCACAAATGAAGTGCACGCCTTGCTTGAATATATTTCCTCCATGCAGCATTACCTTATAAAAATATAAAATTAAAAATTAGAAAATAAAAATTAATAAACTTAGAAAAGGCGAGTGATTTAATGAAAATAGCAATCGGAGCCGATCACGGCGGATACGAGCTTAAGGAGTCCATCAAGAAGCACCTTGAACAGGTCGGCGGATATGAAATCACCGATTACGGTACTCACAGCACCGATTCGGTCGACTATGCCGAGATAGCATTCAAGGTAGGCAATGCCGTTACAAAAAGCGATGAGAAAATTCTCGGAATTCTTTGCTGCGGCACGGGTATCGGCATCAGCATGGCTGCCAACAAGGTAAAGGGCGTGCGTGCGGCTTGCTGTTCGGATTATTTCAGCGCAAAATTTACAAGACTTCACAACGATGCCAACATCCTTTGCATGGGCGGCAGAGTTGTCGGTCCGGGACTTGCCAACGAGATGGTCGATGTTTTCCTCAACACCGAGTTTGAGGGCGGACGTCATCAGAGACGTGTTGACCAGATCACGGCGATTGAAAACGGTACTTTTTAATTTACGGAGGTATAAATATGTCAACAGTAACCATCACCAATCATCCTCTTATCCAGCATAAGCTCTCTATTCTCAGAGACAAGAACACTTCATCCAAGGATTTCAGATCGCTTGTAAGCGAGATTGCAACTCTTGAGTGCTACGAGGCAACAAGAGACCTTCCCGTTCAGGAAGTTGAGATTGAAACACCTATCTGCAAGTGTATCGCTCATAACCTTGAGGGCAAGAAGTTAGCGTTCGTTCCGATCCTCAGAGCAGGACTTGGCATGGTTGACGGCGTTCTTTCGCTCGTTCCGTCAGCTCGTGTAGGTCATATCGGTCTTTACCGTGACCCCGAGACACTCAAGCCTGTTGAATATTATTGTAAGCTCCCCGTAGATATCGCAGAGCGAGACGTAATCGTTCTTGACCCGATGCTTGCAACCGGCGGCTCGGCTATCGACGCTATTTCTCTTATCAAGGAGAGAAGTCCGAAATCAATCAAGTTCATGGGCATTATTGCAGCTCCCGAGGGACTTGCGGCTCTCCAGAAGGCTCATCCCGATGTTGACATTTACTGTGCAGCTCTCGACGAGAAGCTCAATGAGCATTGCTACATTGTTCCCGGTCTCGGCGACGCAGGCGACAGAATCTTCGGCACAAAATAAGCTAAACATAAAAATTTGCCCCTTGAAGCACAAAATGAATGCTTTAAGGGGCATTTTTCTTTTTGTAATAATTTAATCTTTGATTTTATTGAATCAATAGAACCTTTTTCTTATTTTTATCATATCGTCATCGCTTATGCCTATTCGGCGAATGTAGTCCTCAACAGAGCCGTACTTATTCTTTATGTATGAGAGAAGAGAACGCATTGTCTGAGGCAGGGAATAGTGCATTTCGGGGTCTGTGTCCCAAAGTGTATCGGCATGGGTATTCATGTAATTCTCAAGAAATGTATATGTCAGCTGATAGTCGGCAACAATGTCGTCTTCGCCGACGCCGGCTAACGTAAGCAGAAGCATTGAGAGTATTCCCGTGCGATCCTTGCCGAGAAAGCAGTGATAAAATACTGCGCCGTCGGGAGCGTCCGCAACAGCCTTTAACGCTTTGTATATATTTTCCTTGTAATTATCAACAATGTACTCATAGACCTTAGTAATCGTAGTTTTTATGTTCCTTGCTTCGGCAACGTTCATTTCATAGAGCGAAACATGAATAGCGTTATCGGTCAACCGTTCCATACCGTTCGGCTGGTTGTTGAATTCAAAATCTCCTCTTAGGTCGATGACGGTCGTGACGTTCAATTCCCTGAGCGTTTTTATATCATATTCAGTCGGTCTGTCAACCGTTCCGCCACGGAAAAACCGTCCGAATTTTGTACAGCCGTATTTTGACGGGTAGCCTCCGAGGTCACGGCAGTTTTCAATGTTTTCAAGTATATAACGTCTTTGAGTGTTCATTTTGCCTCCGTTATTTTGTTGCGAAATAGGTGATAAGAACGATTGCACCGAGAACTATACGATAAATTCCGAATGCGGTGAAGGTATGATTTTTGATATAATTCATCAAGAATCTGATGACAACAAGCGAAACCGCAAAGGCCGTTATCATTCCGACGAAGAGAATTACAAATTCCGTCACGGTGAAGCCGAAGCCGAATTTGATTATTTTGATAAGCGATGCGCCGAGCATTGCCGGAACCGCTAGGAAGAATGTGAATTCCGAGGCAACTCTTCTTGAATTGCCGAGCATGATACCGCCGAGAATCGTTGAGCCTGAGCGTGAGGTTCCGGGAATGAGCGAAAGAGCCTGAAAACAGCCGATGAAGAAAGCGTTCTTGAACGAAACCTCGGTGAGCTTTGTTACCTTCGGACGGCGTTTTCTGTTAATTATCTCAACGGCGATAAAGAGCACGCCGTAAACAATAAGCGTTATTGCAACGGTGATGTAGTTGTAAAGATACTTGTCGAGCAGGTCGTTAAAGAGTATTCCGATGATACCGGCCGGAATCGAGCCGACAATGACCTTAAACCATAGCTCGATTATTCTCGGCTTGACGGCAAGCTTGCTTTTGCCGTTCTCAAGCTGCTTCTTCTTGAACGGCCAAAGCTTGTTCCAGAACATTACAACAACGGCAATGATCGCACCGAGCTGAATTACAACGAGGTACATCTCGAAGAAATTCGGCGAGACCTCTTTGAATTTGCAGATTTTTTCAAGCAGGATCATGTGACCGGTGCTGCTTATCGGCAGCCATTCGGTTATGCCCTCGATTATGCCGAAAAGAATGGATTTCAAAACATCAAGTATATACATAATAAACCTCCGTCGGTGAAATATTTATCTTTCTTAAAGTATATGCGTCCGTGTATTATTATACAACATAGGGGAGGTTAATTCAATCATAAAAAGAAAAAATCGGAGCAGAAATTCTGCCCCGATAATTTTATGTGATAGAAACTTATGCAAGCTCTGCGAAGTACTTGATTGTACGAACCATCTGGCTTGTGTAAGAGTTCTCGTTGTCGTACCAAGAAACAACCTGAACCTCATAGAGATCATCAGCAATCTTGGAAACCATTGTCTGAGTAGCATCGAAGAGTGAACCGTACTTCATGCCGATAACGTCGGATGAAACGATAGCGTCGGTGTTGTAACCGAAGGACTCAGAAGCAGCAGCCTTCATAGCAGCGTTGATACCGTCAACGGTAACGTCTGCACCCTTAACAACAGCTGTAAGGATTGTTGTTGAACCTGTCGGAACAGGAACACGCTGAGCAGAACCGATAAGCTTGCCGTTGAGCTCGGGGATAACAAGGCCGATAGCCTTAGCAGCACCTGTTGAGTTCGGAACGATGTTAGCAGCACCTGCACGAGCACGACGAAGGTCACCCTTTCTGTGAGGACCGTCGAGGATCATCTGATCGCCTGTGTAAGCGTGGATTGTTGACATGATACCGCTCTGGATAGGAGCATAGTCGTTAAGAGCCTTAGCCATGGGAGCAAGGCAGTTTGTTGTGCAGGAAGCAGCGGAAATGATCTTGTCCTCTGAAGTAAGAGTCTTCTCGTTTACGCTGTAAACGATTGTCGGAAGATCGTTGCCTGCTGGAGCAGAAATAACAACCTTCTTAGCACCTGCATCGATATGAGCCTGAGCCTTTGCCTTTGAGCAATAGAAGCCTGTGCACTCAAGAACAACGTCTACGCCGATCTCGCCCCAAGGAAGCTCGGCTGCGTTAGCCTTAGCATAGATTGTAAGAGTCTTGCCGTCAACTGTGATTGTGCCTGCCTCGTCATCAGCAGAAACAGTGTGAAGGCCTTCGCCGATTCTTCCGCAATAGCCGCCCTGAGCTGTGTCGTACTTGAGAAGCTGAGCAAGCATGCTGGGCTTTGTGAGGTCGTTGATAGCAACAACATCGTAACCCTCTGCACCAAACATCTGTCTGAATGCAAGACGACCGATACGGCCGAATCCGTTAATAGCAACTTTTACTGACATTTGAATTACCTCCAAATTTTTAGGAAACGCCGGCAGGGGAGGCTCGTCCGATTCCGAAGAAACGAAAGAATATCCGAAGCCGTAATTCCCTTTGTATTAAATTTTACCATTGATATTTTATAACGAAAAAGCAAAATATGCAAGTGGTTTGTTATATTTTTAACCCAATTTTTAAACTTTTGTTATTATGTACAAAATATAACGGATTATGCAAAAAAACAGGATAAATCTGACCATATGCAAGCAGGACATATTATAAATTAATTGACATTTTGTTAACGTTAGGGTATTATTATTTCGTTTAGGAGGCGATGAGATGAGCTTTGCATCTTTGCTTTTATCAATTAAGAATAAAATATTTCATATTGACCCGCGTTCTCAGCTTGAAGTTGCGATCGATGACGGCCTTACCGTCGGAAAACATTTTCAGATGAAGGACGGTTGTATCCTTGACCCGGGCCATGTTTTCCTTATCACTATCGGCGATAATGTTACCCTTGCGCCGAGGGTGCATATTTTGGCTCACGATGCCAGCACAAAGGAATTCACCGGCTACACCAAAATCGGCCCGGTTACGATCGGCGACAATGTTTTTATCGGTGCAAATTCCACTGTGTTGATGGGAGTTCATATCGGCAATAACGTTATCGTAGGCGCAAATTCGCTTGTTTCAAAGGATATACCGGACGGATGTGTTTGCGTCGGCAATCCCGCAAGGGTGATTTGTACAACGGAAGAATATATCGAAAAGAATAAACGCTTCCAAAAGGAAAAGCCTTGCTTCGATGAAAGCTATATAATAACAAATATTACCGCAGAGAAAAAAGCGGAAATGAAGAAGAAGCTTGACGAGGAAGGTTTCGGTTATCTTGTCTGATTCAATGAAAAGAACCATAAAATTTACGATTCCGGAAGAATTTGACGGCAAAAAGGTTATTGCATATCTTCGAGGAGAGGCGAAAATCTCGGCTCGGCTTTTAAAAAGTCTGAAAAGAATCGAGAACGGAATTACGCTTAACGGCGGGCACATAAGAACGATTGATATTTTGCACACGGGCGACGAATTGAAGATTGAAATTCCGTGTCCCGGCAGTGAAATTGAACCGATGAACATTCCGATTGACGTTATATATGAGGACGATGATTTGATAGCGGTCAACAAATCGCCGTTTCTTGCCTGCCACCCGACGCATAACCACCAGGGTGACACGCTTGCAAACGCTCTCGCATATCATTTAAAAAGCGAAGGTAAACAGTCGGTTTTCAGAGCGGTCGGCAGACTTGATAAGGGTACATCGGGAATAGTTATCTGTGCTTTGAACAAGCACAGTGCTGCCAAGATTCCGAAAACGGCGGAGAAGGAATATCTTGCCGTTGTTTCGGGAAAAACGGATAAATGCGGTACTATTGACAAGCCGATTTACCGCCCCGACCCGATGAAAACGCTCAGAGCTGTCGGTGAGCAGGGCGACAGAGCCGTTACCCATTGGGAAACACTGGCAACGGACGGAGAAAAGTCGCTTGTGCGGGTGTGGCTTGAAACCGGCAGAACGCATCAGATAAGGGTGCATTTCGCCTCCGTAGGAATGCCTCTTGTCGGCGACAGCATGTACGGCACTGACGAAATGAACCTCGGACATCAGCTTCTTCATTGTGCCAAGGTGAGCTTCGTTCACCCCGTGACAGGGGAGAGAATGACCCTCGAAGCTCCAATGCCCGAGGATATGAAAAAGATTGCGGACAGTCTTAAATAAGCCGATAATTATTAAATAAGCAATTAATGAACCGCCGGTTAATGCCGACGGTTTATTTAAGCTTTATGATGCTTTTATAAATCAAAAAATTATAAAAATTTTTGATTATTTAATTATTCCAAAACACTTTTATTTTCTGCGATAATGTGATATACTAAATATTGAATTTTTATATTAAAAAGGGTAGTGAACTTATGACAATGCAAAATATTGCGGAGGGTATCCGCTTTTGCTCGGTCAAAACCGATAAATTCAAGACCTGCCGTGTGAATATAAGCCTGGCTATGCCGCTTGATAAGAATGCTTCGTCAAGGGCGATCCTGCCGTTCATGTTCTCACGCAGATGTGCAAAATATCCCGATTATACGTCGCTCAACCGTGTTCTTGATGAGCTTTACGGTGCGGCAGTTTCAGCCGGCGTTCTCAAAAGGGGAGAGGCTCAGGTTATTTCATTCAGCATGTCAGCCATTGATGACCGCTTTGCTCTTGACGGTGACAAGGTTGCCCTTGAGTGTACAAAGCTGCTTGCCGATATGATTTTCGACCCGCTGACAGAGGGCGAAAGCTTCCCCGAGAATATTATCGAGCAGGAGAAGAGACTGCTTGCTGAGGCAATCGAGAACGAGCAGAACGATAAGCGACGCTATGCTATGCTCAGATGCGAGCAGCTCATGTTCGCCGACGAAGCCTACGGAGTCAACCGTTTCGGTTCTGTTGAGGACGTCAAGGCTTTAACTCCCGATGTCGTTTATGCCGCATGGCGTGATGTGCTCCAAAAGGCCACGGTTCAGATTACAATGGTTTCAAGCATGGATCCTCAGCCGATCGTTGACCTTATTAGAGAGAAATTTTCGGAAATTGAAAGACATCCCGTTGAGATTAAAACTCTGTTTGTCTCGGGACTTCCCAAGCCGGAATATATTTCCGAATCAATGCCCCTTAAGCAGGGTAAGCTCGTTATGGGCTTCAGAACCGGCATGAGAAGCGAGGACGATATGATGCCTGCGATGAAGGTCGCGGTTGACATCTTCGGCGGCGGAACTTACTCAAAACTTTTCTCCGTTGTCCGTGAAAAGATGAGCCTTTGCTATTATTGCTCGGCGGCACTGTTCAATTCAAAGGGAATCGTTATGGTGCAGAGCGGAATTGAGGACGTTAACGAGGAAAAGGCGAAGAATGAAATTATCAATCAATTAAGACTTACCGCCGAGGGAGAGTTCACCGATGAGGATTTTTCTTCCTCAATTAAGAGCCTGACCGATTCCATTCTCGGCAATTCCGACACCCCGGAGGAGATTACGGCGTGGTATGCTTCACAGATTCTTCGCAATGAGCTGAAAGCTCCGGAGACCTATGCAAAGGAAATCGCAAACGTTGACAGAGCCGAGGTCGTCAGAGCGGCAAAGACAATTATGCTTGACACGATATTTATGCTTAAATCAAGCGGGGAGGCAGAATGATGAATATTAAAGAAGTCAGGAACGAGCTTCTCAATGAAAAATACTATGATATAGACCATCCGTCGGGATTGAAAATTCTCGTTATGCCCAAGGAGAATTATTCGAGCACATACGCTATCTTTGCGACGAAATACGGCTCAATCGACACAATGATTCAGATGGATGACGGCACATTCAAGGAGATCCCCGAGGGTACGGCCCATTTCCTTGAGCACAAGCTCTTTGAGAGCGAGGATCTCGACGCATTTGAACGCTTTGCCAAGACGGGTGCTTCGGCAAACGCTTACACGAGCTTTGACAGAACGGGATATCTTTTCTCATGCTCCGCAAACTTCAAAAAGAACCTTGAAATTCTTCTCGATTTTGTTCAGAATCCGTATTTCACACAGGCTACGGTTGAAAAAGAGCAGGGCATCATCGGTCAGGAAATTGATATGTACAAGGACGCTCCGGACTGGGAGGTCATGTTCAACTGCCTGAGAACGATGTATCACAATCTTCCTGTAAGAATCGATATCGCAGGTACGCAGGAGTCGATCGCTCAAATCACGGCGAAAACGCTTTACGGCTGCTATGATAATTTCTATAATCTTCACAACATGGTTCTTGCCGTTGCCGGTAATGTCAGCGTTGATGAGGTGATCGAGGTTGCCGATAAGGCACTCAAGCCCGTTGAGGGCAAAATGGCACAGCGTAAGGTTATTGATGAGCCGAAAGAGGTTCTTGACAGCTATGTTGAGGAAAAGCTCTCGGTAGCAACGCCTCAGTTTATGTTCGGTTTCAAGGAGAGCCGGGATACTCCCGAGCGCACGACAAAGGAAGAAATTTCTATGGAAATTCTTCTCGATATGATTTCCGGTCAATCCTCGGAGCTTTATAAACGCCTTTTTGACGGAAAGCTTATTAACAGCAGCTTCGGCTTTGAATATTTTACCGGCTTCGGCTATTCATGCGTGCTTTTTGCCGGCGAAAGCAAGGATCCGAAGAGCGTTTCCGAGGAGATAGTTAAGGAAATTAAGAAATTCAGAGAAACGGGCTTTGACAAAACCGCATTTGACAGGACGAAGAAAAAACTTTACGGCAGAATGATAATGGGCATGAACGACGTTGAGGGTCTTGCAAATAATATGGCGGTTTCATTCTTTGCCGGCGAGAATATTTTTACCGATTTTGAGATTTTCAAAACCGTTACTCTTGATGACATAAATGATATTTTCAAAAAGACGCTTGACGAAAACTACAGCGTTCTTTCCGTAATTAAACCAAACTGATCGGAGTTGATTTTATGGACACCACAACGGTGTATTTTAACGGCATAGAGCGTGGATTCGAGGTCTCCTCGATCCTTGCTCAGTTCTCCGTTTTCGGCCATGATATTACAATCCGCTGGTACGGAGCTATAATTGCTTTCGGCTTTCTGCTTGCCGTTCTTTTCGGAGGCAGGATGGCTTATAAATGGAAGATGAGCATTGATAAGATGCTCGACGTGCTTATCTATTCGACAATTTTCGGCATTCTCGGCGCAAGACTCTATTATTGCATCTTTGAATGGGAAAGATACAAGGACAACCCTATTGAAATTCTTTACATTTGGAACGGCGGACTGGCGATTTACGGCGGAATAATCGGCGGAATAATCGCTGCATTCATTGTTTGCAGAGTGCGCAAGATGAATTTCTGGAATCTTATGGATATTGCGTCAATGAGCCTTTTGATAGGTCAGGGCATAGGCCGCTGGGGCAACTTTGCCAATCAGGAGGCCTTCGGCACGAATACGGATATGCCATGGGGTATGTGGAGCGAAAAGATTGCCCGTTACATAACGGAGTATTCGTATAAGCTCAACGCAAACGGAATAACAATGGACCCCGAAAAGGCGGTTCATCCGACATTCCTTTATGAATCAATTTGGTGCTTGCTCGGATTTGTCGTGCTTTACATCATCACAAGAAAGGCGAGAAAATTCAGCGGTCAGATTTTTCTTACCTACGGCGTATGGTACGGTGCAGAAAGAGCGGTTGTCGAGGGCTTCAGAACCGACAGTCTTTATTTCGCAGGCACAACGATAAGAGTTTCGCAGGTGCTTTCGGCTGTTCTCGCCGTTGTATGCCTTGTGATTCTCATTTGTCTGCTTGTCAAATTCAAGAAGCATCCGAAGCCGATTGACGGCGTTGATTATTTTCTTGAGGATGAGCTGAAAAAACAGGCCGAGGAAAAGGAAAGCAAAGTGGAAGAGAAAAAAACGGAGGTCAGCGATGTACAAGATAATCAGCGGTAAAGAAATCTCGCTTGCGGTCAAAGAAAGAGTTGCCGCACAGGTGAGCGAAATGAAAAAGGACGGCATTGAACCCTGCCTCGCAGTTATACTCGTCGGCGATGATCCGGCTTCAAGAGTTTATGTCAACAACAAGAAAAAGGCCTGCGAATTCTGCGGGATACGCTCACTTGAATATCTTCTTCCCGGCGACGCATCGCAGGAGGAGCTTAACTCACTTGTTGAAAAGCTTAACAATGATGAGAGCGTGAACGGCATACTCTGCCAGCTTCCGCTGCCGAAGCACCTCAACGAAAAAGAGGTACTTAATCTTATAAAGCCGGAGAAAGACGTTGATGCATTCCACCCGGAGAACGTGGGTCACATCATGATAGGCGACTACAGCTTTCTTCCGTGCACACCGGCAGGAATTATGGAGATGCTCAAGTATGAAAACATCAGCCTTGACGGTAAGCACTGCGTTATAATCGGCAGGAGCAACATTGTCGGCAAGCCTATGGCGATGCTTATGCTTAAAGAGAATGCAACCGTGACGGTCTGCCATTCACATACTGAGAATCTTAAAGAAATCGTTTCACAGGCGGACGTTATTGTTGCCGCAGTCGGCAGGGCAAAGTTCGTCACGGCGGACATGGTGAAGGACGGAGCAATCATTATTGACGTCGGCATCAACCGAAACGAGGAAGGTAAGCTCTGCGGCGACGTTGACTTTGAAGCTTGCAAGGAAAAGGCGAGTTATATTACACCGGTTCCCGGCGGAGTCGGTCCGATGACCATAGCAACGCTTATGCAAAATACAATAACGGCAGCTAAAATTCAGAAAGGATGATCAATGTGAAAAACAAGAAACTTTACAAAAGCACAAACAATAAAATGCTCAGCGGCGTATGCGCCGGCTTTGCCGATTTTATCGGAATTGACCCGACGATCGTAAGAGTGATTTATGCTCTTGTTTCTTTCTTCACGGGCGGATTCCCGGGAGTTATAATTTACATCATGCTCGCAATTATTATTCCCGAGGATAACGGAATGATAGATACCGACGCAACGAATCACGACGAGGAAGAAAAGTAAGCTATCGGAGAGTGAACGGCTTGAAACAGCTTATCATAAAACTGATTGATATTTTTGTTAAGATATGGCTCAGGATCAAGGATACATTCTGGAGAGTAAAGGACTTCTTTTACCGAAAAGTTACCAAAGCTCCGCAGGTTGCTTCAGTTGATGATACGATTGATGAAATCATCAAAAACAAAAGGTCGATTGCACGCTTCGGCGACGGAGAAATCAAGCTTGCGGCCGGCAAAAACATATCTTTTCAGGTTAATTCAAAAAAGATACGGGATAAAATGCGTGAGGTCTTGTCAAGCAATGTTGACGGACTGATGATAGGTATTGCCGATATTTTTGATAACGGCGAAAGATATGACGAAGTGACAAATAAGCATTGGAAGAAGCATCTTGCACGATTCAGAGGTGTTTGGTATAAGTATCTTTTAAAGGACAAGAAGTATTATAACGCTTCCATGACACGCCAATATATCGGCCTCCGACACAAGGAGGAGAGCGGAGAAATCTTTGAGCATATCAAAAAGATTTGGGATAACAGAGATGTTGTCATTATTGAGGGCGAAATGAGCCGTCTCGGCGTGGGTAACGATTTGCTTGATAATGCAAAATCCGTTAAACGTATTCTCGGCCCTTCAAGCGAGGCATTTTCAAAGTATGATGAAATTCTTGATGAGGCGAAAAAGCTTGACAAGGATGTTCTTATTCTCCTTGCACTCGGCCCTGCGGCAACCTGCCTTGCCTATGATTTACATAAGCTCGGGTATCAGGCGGTTGATATCGGCCATGTTGACGTTGAATATGAATGGTACAGGATGAAAGCAAAGAAGAAATCACCGATAAAGAACAAGATGGTTCATGAGGCCTCCAATGACGATGTAGGCGAATATCATGACAAGAAATATGACAGTCAGATCATAGCGAAAATAGTATAAATTTTTGTGAAAACAATAAACGCTTTTTGTCTCTCAGATATTGACAAAAGGCGTTTTTGTGTTATAATATCAACGTTGTGTTTTGCAGCGACGAGGCGTAACTCAGTTTGGTAGAGTGCTTGGTTTGGGACCAAGATGCCGCAGGTTCAAGTCCTGTCGCCTCGACCAAAGAAAAAGAGCCGATTGCGGCTCTTTTTTCTTTGTAATAACTTAAAAAAGGGAAGATTTTAAAATGTTTTTTAAATTAAGTATTAAGAAAAATTTGTCGTTGGTTAAAATTAAAGTAGAAGGATATGATATAAAAGCCTATTTACTAATGAAGGAAATAGGACATCTTGGTTACAGAGTAATTGAATCAGAAGGTATTAAATATATCCAAATAAATCAATTTCATGTTAATGATAAATACAGAAAAAAAGGGTATGGACGTAAAATGTATATGAAGTTAAGAGAAATTGCTAAAAATACTCCTGATGTCAAATATATTCTTGTTTGTCCTAATCCGGAGATTTTTCCAAATGAAAAATCTGTTAAAGTAAATGAACTATATGACTTTTATTATAAAATCGGGTTTAACGATGCTTCTGAATGCAAGAGAAATCCTGACAAATGTACTAAGAATCCGGAAGAATGTCATAAAAAACCAGATTCTATTGAACCGAATAAGGAGTTAATAGATTGTTTGAAATAATTGCTATTTATTAAGTTATTTTAAGCTTTGTAAAAGCCAAGCTAATCAATATTTAATAAAACTGTGGTCTGTATCGTTTGTTGATACAGACCGTTGCTTTATTATATTTTATTTAACATATGCCGCAACATCTCGGTCATAGTGGCCGGTGTCCTGGAAGTTTCCGTCGGTTCTCAGACATGCACCCCATTTTCTTGCTATTTCATCATATGAATCCGTCTGAACCTTTGCACGCTCAAAGCCGTCCTTTGCGCCGAACATTACCCAGTCGGAATTCCACATGCCGTGGCCGGAGGCTTTATATGTCCAAAGAATCCAGTTGTAGTTGAGATTCTTCATCGACTTGAAGCAGCTTGCCCATGTTGTTTTGCCGAGGGGATAGAACTCGCCCATGAGCAGAGGGGTGTTCATATAATAGATTTTTGTCAGCGTTACAAAGAGAACGAAGATGAAATCCGAATTCTGATAGAAATGCACCTGATAAACAACGTTCTTGAAGCCCGCAAGTGCTTTATGAGGCAGTGCAAAGGCAGTCCAAATACATTCAAGCGTGATGATATGATCCTCGTCGACGGCTCTTACGGCCTTGTAAAGACGCTTGTATTCCTTGGTGTTGTTAATTCTTCTTGTAACCTCGCCGTACTCACATTCGCATGAGGGTTCATTGAGCAGGTCGTACATTGCGACCGCCGGATTACCCTTGAAGCGTGAAGCGATTGCCGTCCAAAGCTCGTCGGCAAGCGTTCTGTAGAATTCGCCCTGTTCGGAATCCTCATAGAGCCGGCAGGCGTCTCTCTTGCCGCTGTGGGGAGCGTCACTCTGAAAGCCCGGAGCACCGTGCATATCGAGTATAACGTAAATCTGTCTTTTTGAGCACTCCTCGACTATCCAGTCAAGATAACGGAAATCCCATTCGCCGTTTTTGTCGAGAATCTTTGTACCGTTATCGTCGGAATAGAAATTTCTGTACCAGAAGGGAACACGGACGCAGTTGAAGCCTCTTTCTTTAATCTGATCAAGGTCATATTCCGTGATCCAGTTGTCCTGATATGTATTCATCAGCGCATAGGCTCTCTCTGTGCCGAAGCGGTCAATGAGAGTTTCAAGCATATCGTAATGATCCTGCGCCTCTTCATAGGGAGAAAGCCAGTCCTCCTGAATGAGCCATGAACCGAGATTCACTCCGTGGAGAACAACCTCTTCACCATTTTTATTGTAGATTTTATTACCCTTGGTGACAAGAAAATCCTCTTGAGTGAAGCCTGTGTCGATATCCGCAGCCGCTGCACTGAGCGCAAAGGGGAGGATGAGCACAAAGCACATTACAACGCATAAAATTCTTTTGATTGTTTTTTTCATAAAACCGACCTCCTTTAATCCGATTATATCATTAAATAATTATTTTGTCCATATTTAAGAGAAAAACTCCCGAAATCACGAGGATAACGGGAGTGGAAATTATTATTCTTTCTTTTCGGCAGTGCCTTCGGAATTTCTGAAAACAACAAACTTATCAAAGATGAATTCGGTAATCATGTTTGCAAGCATGGTTATGATAAGCACTATATAATCGACGGCTTCCGAATTTGAATATTTGTTTGTAAAGTGAACACCGATAACAGTAGAAATCGGCGTAAACACAGCATAATAAGCAAAAACCTTGAGCATAGCAATCGGAACGTTGTTAGCTGATTTGAACGTAAACTTTCGGTTGAACGTGAAGTTCCATATAACGGACAAAATAAGGGCGATGAGATACATCGGGCCGTATTCGTTGTTCATTATTCTCGCAAAGGTCTCGTGCTCAAGCATAAGATTCTGAAAGAAATCGAGCTTAATGATGACCTCTTTCATCAATGTAAAGCTGCCGAACTGAATGATTCCCGCAGAAGCGGAGAACAGAACGAACTTTATAAATTGTAATATGTCCTTTTTACTTTTCTTTTCGCTCATAAAATCACCTGATTTGCTTTTTTTATATAATACATCTCTTTGGCGATTTATGCAAGGATTTTTTTGTTTGTATAACACAAAATATATTATGACGGTTGATTTAAAGATATAATAAATAAAATGTAAAGAAATACTCTTGACAATTTATTTACAAATAAGTATAATATTTATTGAAAGGAGGCTTTATTATGAGTAAAACCGTTAATGTAAACTTTAAACTTGATTATGATACAAAAAAACAAATGGAACAGGCCTGTGCAGATATGGGCTTGTCGATGAGTGCAGCTTTTGCAATTTTTGCAAAAAAAGTCGGAAGAGAGAGAAGAATTCCTTTTGAAATCTCGGCTGACCCGTTTTATTCAGAAAGTAATCTCAGATATTTGGAAAATGTATATAATGATTCTAAAGCAGGTAAAGCGCATTTTGCCGAGCATGATTTAATCGAGGTGGAGGAATGAAACTGCTTTGGGAAAATCGAGCGTGGGATGATTATTTATATTGGCAGAGTGAGGATAAAAAGACACTGAAACGGATTAATATGTTAATTAAAGATATACAGCGTTCACCTTTTGAGGGCATAGGTAAGCCCGAACCTTTAAAAGATAACTTATCCGGTCTGTGGAGCAGACGAATCGATGAGAAAAATCGAATTGTTTATTTTGAAAAGCAGGGAGTAATATATATTATTTCATGTAAAAATCACTACTAAAATATGAAAAAAGACATCTCTAAGTGCGGAGATGTCTTTTTTGCAGAAAAACATCCCTGCCGATGAAGCAGAGATGCTTTGATTTGTTATTCTTATTTAAGTCCTTTTCTCTCAAGCAGAGTGTTAATCTTTTCTGCGGGGTCGAGAAGGTCGCTGATTGAAGTGTCATGGTTAAGGGTATCGATAATATATGAAAGATACTTTGACATATCAACTCTGATGTACCAATCCTTGCTGAGAAGCTCGGGTGTACCGTAAATGAGGTTAGTTGTGAACACACGGTCGATAATGCCTTCCTGAAATGCTTTATCGAAAGCATCAAAACCGTTACAGAAAAGTCCGAATGCCGAGAAAATATAAATTCTGGCAGCCTTGAGCTCCTTGAGCTTCGTTGCAACCTCGATCATTGATTCGCCTGAGGAAATCATATCGTCAACGATGATAACGTCCTTGCCCTCAACGTTGTCACCGAGGAACTCGTGAGCGATAATCGGGTTTCTGCCGTCAACGATTCTCGAAAAATCACGGCGCTTGTAGAACATTCCGAGCTCAACGCCGAGAACGGTCGAATAGTAAATACAACGTGACATTCCGCCCTCGTCGGGGGAGATTATCATGATGTTGTCCTTATTGATCTTAAGGTTGTCAACGTTGTTGACTGCGGCCTTGATCATCTGATAGGCGGGGGATATGCTCTCAAATCCGCAAAGGGGAATTGCGTTCATAACTCTCGGGTCGTGTGCGTCGAAGGTGATGAAGTTTTCAACACCCATGTTGTGAAGCTCCTGAAGCATCATTGCACAGTCGAGCGATTCACGGCTCGAACGCTTGTGCTGTCTGCCCTCATAGAGCATCGGCATAATAACGGATACTCTCTTTGCCTTGCCCTCGATTGCGCTGATTGCACGCTTGAGGTTTGCAAAGTGCTCGTCCGGCGACATCGGGACGGTAATTCCGTACATCTTGTATGTTACGCCGTAGTTAAAAACATCGCAAAGAATGTAGATGTCATAGCCTCTGACCGTCTGGTTAAGCGCTGCTTTACCTTCGCCTGTACCGAAACGGGGGAAATCCATGTTGATAAGATAGGTTGATTTTTCATATCCTGCGAAAGCAAGCGTATCCTTATGCTCGCTGTTACGCTGGAATCTCCATCTGATCAGGTAATTGTCGATCTTGTTGGCAAGCTCTTCGCAACCGGGAAGAGCGATAATACCGAGCTGTCCGACAGGTATGGTGTTATAATTCGGTTCACTTCTCATTTAATTATCCGCCTTTCAGAGTTATATGAATATTTTACTATAAAAGATAAATTTTTTAAAGGGATTGACAAGTTTTTTGTCGAAAAATATCTTGTGTGTAAAATGTTATAATTTGTTAAGTTTACACAAAACTATGTTCTGCTTTTATGACGGAAAAATAGCTGCTGTTCACTTCGGAAATTTTAAGGCTTATTTCCTCAATAACGGCATCGGGCGATTCGGCAAAGCCGTAGGGGATAACAACGTCGAAAATTAGGTTTGTGTGCATTGGACCGTCAACAATACGGAAATCGTGTATGCTGAACTCGGGATTAATTCCCTTGACAATGTTTTCTGTCATTTCCTTAAGCTCGGTGACACGTTCGTTATTGACGACAATCGGGTCGTAGTGGATAGTAAGGTCGATTCCCATATCCTTTTTGATATCGTTTTCTATGTTGTCAATTATATCGTGACCGACCATAACGTCGATATCGGACGGAACCTCGACATGAACAGTTGCAAAGAAATGCTCCGGACCGTAGTTGTGAACAATAAGGTCATGGATTCCGCTGACGTGGTCATAGGACAGAATTTTATTTTTCATTTCTTCGACAAGCTCCTTTGACGGCGGCTGACCGATAAGAGAGCTTAGAGTATCCCTGAATATATCAAGACCTGCCTTTAAGACGAAGCAGGCAACGATAATTCCGAGCCAGCCGTCAATATGAAGCGACGGGAAAAAGTCGGAAAGAACAAGAGCAATCAACGTGACCGAGGTTGCGGCAATGTCGCTGAGGCTGTCGGCAACAACGGCCGTCATTGCAGGGGAGTCGATCCGCTTTCCGAGATTCTTGTTGAAGAAGGCAAGCCAAAGCTTTCCGAGAATCGAAACGGCAATTATAACCGCACCGATAAGACTGAACTTAACGTCCTCGGGTGTGCGAATTTTTTTGACGGACTGAATTGCAAGTTCAACACCCATGAAAAGAATGATGAAGGAAACAATCATAGCCGTGATATATTCGATTCTGCCGTGGCCGAACGGATGATCCTTATCGGCAGGCTTGCCGGCCATCTTGAAGCCGAAAACCGTTACGGCGGAGGAACCGGCATCGGAAAGGTTGTTCACAGCGTCGGCGGTGATAGCGATACTGCCCGTTATTGAACCGACGAAGAATTTCATCAGGCAAAGTAAAACATTAAGCGCAATCCCGACGCAGCCGCTGAGGATTCCGTACTTCATCCTGACCTTGGAATCGGTTACATTTTTATAGTCCTTTATAAAAGTTTTGACAATTAAGTTTGTCATCTAATCACTCGTTTCATTTGTTTATATGTACGTCAAGCTGATCATAGGGGATATGTATTCCGTTTTTGTCAAAGGCAAGCTTAACCTTTTCCTGCATACTGAAATATGCCGGCCAGTAGTTTTCACTCTTGCACCAAACGAAGCAGGCGATATCAATTCCGCTTGCGCCATGCTTTGAAACTCCGATTGTGTATTTCGGCTCTTTGAGAAGAAGCGGTTCACTCTCGACAACCTGCTTGAGCACCTTCTTGGCCTTTTCCATATCGTCGTCATAGCTGACAGAATAGGTAAGGTCAAGTCTTATCTTGTCCCTTGCGGTGTAGTTGATAAGCGTTGAGGTGGTTATTTTTTGATTAGGAACAACCACAAGCTTGTTGTCGTTTGTTACAAGAGTTGTGTACATAAATCTGATTTCACGAACCTTGCCTTGAACATCTCCGATCTCAACGTAATCGCCGCTTTTGAACGGCTTGTTGAAAAGAATCTGAACTCCGCCGGCGAGCTGTGCAATGCTGTTTTGCAGTCCGAGTCCGGCCGTGATTCCCGCAGCTCCGAGGGCGGTGATGAATGAATTGACATTGAATCCGATTTGTTCAAGTGCAATGACGGCAACAATTATTCTCAGGAAAATGACCGTTGAGCGGTTCACAAAGCGATGCATTGATTTATCGACATTTTTGCTTTCAAGTATTTTCACCATAAGGTTCCCCGCCAGCTTCGAAAGCCAAAAGCCAATGACGATAACAAGAATAAAAACAATAAGCTTCGGTAATGCTGCGGCGAACTTTTCGGGAAAATTCTCAAAGCTCCATTGCTTCAAGCTGCTGAAAAACATATTCATAATTTTCCTCCGTGAAATGATATATTTTGATTATACTATCTAAAGTCCTCAAATGCAAGCGAAAGAGAGAAAGCTTTGGATAAATGTTTTTTATTTTTGATGCTGTTTTTTCTTGCATATCATAAAGGAGTGTGATAAAATAAATTGATTATGTATATATGTATTTTTATGCACATTTTTGCTTAACGGAGGATTTACGACATGAGAATTGTTGTCAAGGTCGGCACATCTACTCTTGCTCATCCGAGCGGTCTTATCAATATAAGACGTGTCGAGGAGCTTTGCAAGGTTATGAGCGATCTCAAAAATGCGGGACATGATATTATACTTGTTACTTCGGGTGCTATAGGTATGGGCGCCGGTAAGCTCCAGTTAAGCGAACGACCTCGTGATGTTGCTGCCAAGCAGGCCGCAGCCGCTGTAGGCCAGTGCGAGCTGATGTATACCTATGATAAGCTTTTTTCCGAGTATAACCACACCGTTGCCCAGCTTCTTATGACAGGCTCGGATTTTGAAAATGAAGAAAGACATATCAATTTCAAAAACACAATGGATAAGCTTCTTGAATTCAAGGCTCTTCCTATTATAAATGAAAACGACACCGTTGCGACGGAGGAGATCAAGGTCGGCGATAACGACACGCTTTCGGCCATGGTCGCAATCAACATCAATGCCGATTTGCTAATTCTTCTTTCGGATATTGACGGGCTTTTCACGGCGGATCCGCATTCCGATCCTACCGCAAAGCTTATCTCCGTTGTTTCCGAGATCAACGACGATATCCTTGCTCTCGGCGGCGGCGAAGGCTCAAATCTCGGCACCGGCGGAATGAGAACGAAGCTCCATGCTGCTCAGATCTGCACGGAGAATAATTGCGACATGATAATTGCGAACGGCGAAGACCCTGATATTCTTTATGATATCGTCGAGGGCAAGGCTGTCGGAACAAGATTTATTAGGCGGTGATTTATGATGACTACACTTGATATTTTGAAGCAGGCAAAGGCGGCCGGAAGTGAGCTGGCTAAGCTCAGCTTGGAGGATAAGAACAATGCCCTGCTTGCCATGGCGGACGCACTTGAGGAGAACTGCCGGGCGATTCTTGAAGAAAATAAAAAGGACGTTGAGGCCGCAAGAGGAAAGATAACCGACGTTATGATAGACAGACTCAGCCTTGACGAGAGCCGTATAAAGGGCATGGCCGACGGAATCAGAGACGTTGTTAAACTTCCCGACCCTGTCGGACGTGTGCTCGACCGTGAGGAGCTTCCGAACGGACTTGTCGTTGAAAAAACGGCTGTTCCGATGGGCGTTGTTGCGATAATCTATGAGAGCAGACCGAATGTTTCTTCCGATGCGGCGGCTCTCGCTCTTAAGAGTGGAAACGTCTGCGTGCTCAGGGGAGGCAAAGAGGCTTTCAGAAGCGCAAACGCCATTGTCAATGCACTGCGCGGAGGACTTAAAAAGCTTGGCTTCTGTGAGAATTTTATTAATATGGTTCAGGACACAACACGTCAAAGCTCAACTGACCTTATGACCGCAGAGAGATATATTGACCTGCTTATTCCGAGAGGCGGCGCAGGTCTTATCAAGGCTTGTGTTGACAACGCAAAGGTTCCGGTTATTCAGACCGGTACGGGTATTTGCCATGTTTACGTTGACGATGACGCCGATCTCGATATGGCACTTGATATAATAGAAAACGCAAAAACAAGCAGACCGTCGGTTTGCAACGCCGAGGAGGTTTTGCTTGTTAACGGCAAGATAGCGGACAAATTCCTGCCGATGCTGAAGAAGAGACTGGTTGACGACAGAAAAGAGAATCCCGTTGAGCTTCGTCTTGACGAGAGAGCGGCGAAGATTATTGACGGCACAAAGGCCGGCGAAAATGATTTTGACACCGAGTTTCTCAACTATATTCTTGCCGTCGGCATTGTTGACAGCGTTGAGGACGCCGTAAAGCACATCGGCGAGCATTCAACCCATCACAGCGACGCTATAATTACGAATAACGACGCTCATGCGGCAGAATTCACCCGTGACGTCGATTCTGCGGCGGTTTACGTCAACGCAAGCACACGCTTTACGGACGGCGGCTGCTTCGGCCTCGGCTGTGAGATGGGTATTTCAACTCAGAAGTTACACGCACGCGGACCTATGGGTCTTTGCGAGCTGACAACATACAAATATATTGTCAAGGGTAACGGACAAATAAGATAAGGAGGGAAAGAAATGTCAAAGATTGGATTTATCGGCTGCGGAAATATGGGCGGCGCACTCGTTAAGGCGGCGGCAAACGCAGGCTATGCGGACAGCATTTACATCTGCGATCATTTTGCCGAGAAAACCGACGCTCTTTCAAAGGAGCTCGGCGTTCATGTTTCGGACAGTGTGCCGATTGCCGAGGAATGTAATTATATATTCATGGGCGTTAAGCCGCAGGTTATCGACAAGGCCTTTGCCGAGATAAGCGATATCCTCTCGGAGAGAGACGATTGTGTTCTTGTTTCAATGGCGGCAGGCGTTGCGATTGAAAAAATCAAGACGCTTTCAAAGGCAAAGCACATAATCAGAATTATGCCTAATATGCCCGTTTCGGTGGGTGAGGGCGTTGTTCTTGCAAGCCGATTTGATGTGGACGACAAAAATAAAGACGAATTTAATTCAATCATGAAATGTGCAGGTATTGTTGATTGGATAGACGAGAAGCTCATTGACGCAGGCTGTGCGATTTCAGGCTGCGGCCCTGCATTTGTTTATATTTTCATCGAGGCTCTTGCCGACGGTGCGGTAAGCTGCGGACTGCCGAGGGATAAGGCAATGCTTTACGCCGCAGAGACGGTTCTCGGTTCGGCAAAGGCGGTTATTGAGAGCGGCAAGCATCCGGGCAAGCTCAAGGACGAGGTTTGCAGCCCGGGAGGAACAACGATTGCGGGTGTTAAGGCTCTTGAGGACGGTGCGTTCCGTGCAAATGCAATGAATGCCGTTATCGCAGCTTACGAAAAAACAAAGAAAATGTAATTCGATGACGTCGGTTTATTGACTTTATTTACATTATGATATAGAATAATAAAAAAACAGCGGGAGGTTGAATGAAATGCCTTTTTCGGATTTCGGTATTTTTCTCGGAGATGTTTCTCTTTGGGAAATAAATCATTTTACAAAAGATCCTCTTAAGGCTCAGAAGAGCGTTTTGAAGAAGATCGTCAGACGAAACAAAAACTGTGAGCTTGGCAAAAAGCTTCACTTGGGCGACGTAAAGTCGATTGAGGATTATCAGCGTATAGTTCCTTTGACAACATATGCCGACTATGAGCCGTATGTTGACAGAATGATTAATAATAAAGAGGACAGGCTTATGTTCTCGGGCAAAAATATAAGATACTGCTCGTCCTCGGGTTCGGTCGGCAAGCCGAAGATTCTGCCGAAGGGCATAAACGACCTTTGGAAGATGCAGTGTATCGGTTTCTCGGTTTCCGTTGCCGTAGCCGCACACTGGCTCAAGAAGAATAAGGGCATTAGAATGCCGAATCAGATGGGACCGCTCGTTCTTGTTCTCTCGGGACATAATCTTGACGACAACAAACGTTGCAACGGCGCAGGACAGGTTCCGCTTACATACCTTAAGCCGATTACGAAATTCTTCTGCACATCGCCTTATTCGCTTCTTTGCCCCGAGCATGAGGAGCTTCTCGATACGTCATATCTTCAGCTCCGCTTTGCTCTCGAGAACAGAAACGTAACATACCTCGGTTCGCTCGTTATCACGCTTATCACTACCATGTTCGACTATCTTGAGGAGAACTGGGAGATGCTTTGCGACGATATCGAAAAGGGCATTATTAACCCGAACATCAAGTGTACTCCCGAGCTTCGTGCTAAGTATTCAAAGATGTTCAAGCCCAATCCGACAAGAGCTGCCGAGCTCAGAAAAGAATTTGAAAAAGGCTTCGATACGCCTATCGCTCCGAGAATCTGGCCGAAGCTTGTTTGGGGCTACGGCATGATGGGATCGAGCCTTCAGGTCTATATTGACAAGCTTCGCAAATCTGTCGGTGATCTTCCGCTTCACAACATGGGCTATGCCGCAGCGGAGGGCTTCTTTGCCGCTCCGGTTGAGCTGAACGTTAATGATTCGGTTCTTCTCCCGCATTGTATTTTCTTCGAGTTTCTTCCGATTGAGGAGGGCGAGGACCATGCAAAAGACGATGTTAAGCCGCTTCTTATCAATGAAATTGAGGTCGGTAAGGATTATGAGCTTGTTGTTTCGAACTTCTCCGGTCTTTACAGATACAAGATTGAGGACGTTGTTCATGTTACAAAGATGTACAACAACACGCCGAGAGTAGAGCTGCTTTACAGACAGAATCTCAGCATGAACGTTGCCAATGAAAAGACAACTACTCAGATGGTTGAATATGCCGCAGCAAAGACTGCCGAGAAAACCGGCGTCGGCTTCAAGGGATTCAGCTTCTATCCCGATTATTCAACAAAACCGCCGCGTTACTGTATGTTTGTTGAACCTGAAAAGCCGGTCGATGAGGACATGCGCAGAAAGATGATCGAGGTTCTCGACGAGGAGCTTAAGGGCGTTAACGAAAAATATTTCAAGTACAGACGCTGGGGTATGCTCAGCGAGCCAGAGATCCTCATTCTTAAGGAAAAGAGCTATTGGGATTACAGAGAGTCGCTCAGAGCCAAGGGCGTTGTCCTTAATCAGATTAAGCCTGTAACCGTCATCAACTCCCCCGAAAGAGAGAAGTTCTTCTTCTCACACGTTGAAACGGAGAACTCCCTGACCGTTGACGAATACAATAAAAAATCCAAGGCAAATGCATAATTTTTGAATGGGTGATAAAAATGAGTAAATTATTGAAGAAAGTTATTTCTGTTATACTTTGTGTTGCGGTAGTTGTTTCAACGTTTATTTTTGTCGATTTCCCCGGAACAGCTGCAACGTCTGACGGAACAGACATTCCGCTTATTTATGTTCAGGGTTCAGGTATGCCTCTGTTTGTTAAGGACGAAAACGGCGAGGAGCAGGAGGTTTTCCCTGTTAAGGTTCCCGACGGCTTCATTGATAAGACGGTTAAGGAGAATATCGGCGTTTTCGCAAAGGCTGTTCTCACTCAGAAATGGGAGGAATTCGGCAATGTTCTCGGCGACGCTCTCAGTGAGATTTATTCAACGATAAGCCTTGACGAGCACGCTAAGACTCAGAACGGTGTTTACCTCAGATGGACATGGAACAAGGAAAAGCTTAACGGCAAAAAGTCTCACGGAAAGTATCCGACACAGAGGTACACGTTCAATTATGACTGGAGGCTTGACCCCTACGAGAATGCCGAGATAATGCATCAATATATCGAGGACGTCCGTGAGGTTACCGGTGCGGACAAGGTTGCCCTGAGCGGCCGCTGCCTCGGCTCATGCGTTACCATGGCTTACATGGAGAAATACAATGCAGAGTATATCTCCGATTATATTCTTTACGCAAGCGCACTTGACGGTGCAACTCAGTGCAGCAGATGCTTCGCCGGAAATATGTATATTGACCCGGACGGAGTTGACAGATTTATGTATGACGTTCAGCTCTCCGAGGACGATGTTACAAATCAGCTTATTCAGTCGTTTGTAACCGTTTTCAACGGAACATACGGCTTGGACATCACATGTGCGGCAATCAACAATGTTCTCAAGAAGAATTATCTTGAATTCATGCCGCAGGCACTCAGAAATTCTTACGGTACATTCCCGGGCTATTGGAGCATGGTTAACGACCGTGACTACGAGAGAGCAAAGGACACCGTCTTCCACGGAGATGGCATGAAGGAAAAATATGCCGATTTTATTGATATTATCGATAACTATCATTACAACGTTCAGGTTAAGTCAAACGAGCTTCTCAAGAAGTTCGCCGAAGAGGGCGTTAATGTAGCAAATATCACAAAATACGGTTTCCAAACATATCCCGTAACCACGGAAGCCGATATGATTACAGATAATATTTGCAGCGTTTATGACGCTTCAAAGGGTGCAACGACGGCAAAAATCACGGCCGGCTTTGACAGCAATTATATTGAGAAAGCAAAGCTTGACGGTACATATAAGTACATTTCGCCCGATCTTCAGATCGACGCTTCAACCTGTCTTTTCCCCGAAAAGACGTGGTTTGTCAAGAATATTATTCATAAAACATTCCCGAAAGCCATTAACCGCTTGATTGACGCTATTGTAAATAACGGCAGCGACTTCACGGTATTCAGTGATCCCGAGCTTCCGCAGTACATGCTCTATGACAAGGAAGCTAATGAAATCACGCCGCTTGTAACCGAAAACATGAACACCGACGCAAGATATCATGTTTCATTCTTTGAGGCTTTCAAGAAGATGTGGAAGTGTATATTTGAGCTTATCAAGAGAAAGTTCCAGCCGTCAGTGACGAATCCGGAGGTATAATTTATGAGTGCAAAAGCGAAAACGGGACATGAGAGAATAGTTGAAACAGTTAAAATTGCCCTTATGGCAGCGATAATATCCGTACTCGGACCTCTTTCGGTTCCGCTTCCGTTTACCCCGGTTCCCGTATCGTTCACGATTATGGCCGTGTACCTTACGACCTATTTGTTAGGTGCAAAAACCGGTACGGTCAGCGTAATAATTTATATTCTGCTCGGACTTGCCGGCGTGCCTGTATTCTCGGGCTTCACCGGCGGAGCGGCCAAGCTTGTCGGCCCGACCGGCGGATATATAATCGGATTTATCTTCATTGCCGTTATCGGCGGCATATTTGTCGATAAGTTTAAAGGAAAGTTCTTCTTTTCACTTTTGGGCATGGCATTGGGCACGGCAGTGTGTTATATTTTCGGTTCGCTCTGGCTTGCATATCAGGCAGGCATGAACCTCAAGCAGGCACTTCTGGCCGGAGTTATTCCCTATATCGCCCTTGACTGTGCGAAGATGATAATCGCAGTTCTTTTGGGCAAGCAGGTTAAACCGCTTATAAACAGATAAAAAAACTGTCGCATCTTTCGGTGCGGCAGTTTTTTGCTGATTTTCCTTGCCGCCCCGCAGGGGAGACGGGTGACACTCTTTCACCTGACCATGGGTCGATGTGGTCATCGACCCCTACGGAATGTGCTTTTATCGTAAATCTGCGGAACATTGCTTTTCTGCACTTATCGTAGGGTGCGATGCCCACATCGCACCTTGAGAATTCTGATGACATTATATTCCGACGCTGAATACTCGTGGCCGCTCTTTTGAGTGTAGTGAAGCTTCATCGACCCTACAGAATGTTCATTTTTTAAGCCTCTTTGCACCAAGAAAGTCTGTAAAAAAGTATATATTGAATTTATTTAAGCATTGTAAAAACCGCCCTTTGTGAGAGCGGTTTTTCTTTATCAATAATTCAATTCAAGCGTATCGCTGAACTTTTGATTGTAATAATTTTTAATATAGCTGTAGGTGAATGTTTCATCCTCAAGAACAAATCCATGCTTTTTGATAATATCCTCAGTACACTTTGCAAACGGGAGAACACGAACATTTGCATAGTCCTCGTCATAAACCGTTACGGTCGGGATGAGCTTTGCCGAAGTAACTGTGGATTTGTTGTTCTTCGCATCTTTTGTAACGGTTATATCGGCGATTCCTCCGAGGAAGCTGTCTGCGCTTTCTTCAAGCGAGATGACCTTGCCGAGAGAGGGGATAACCAGAGCCTGTTCGCCGTCGCCGTTTGCTTTGAATTCAAATTTTTGCAGGTCGTTTTTGCCTGTTCCGACGATTATATCCGCACCGTATTTCAAAAGCTTGTCAATAATCTCATTCTGATTTTCGGAAAGCGAGCTTTCGGATTCACCGTCCCAGTGAACGGTAACGCATACAATATCGGAGGCATTCTTTGCACTCTCAACAAGCTGCTTCATCGTTCCGTCAAGCTCATCATTCGTTGTGCGATAATCGGAAAGGTCAAGGATTCCGATATCCGTATCCTCGGAAAGCTCGTAATCGCCGAGAGACTGGGTAATGCCTACAAACGAGACCTTGATTCCGTTTACTTCCTTAACCTTAGGCTTCATCATTTCTTCTTTGTTCTCATAGAGCCCGGTCAGAAGCGCACGGCTCTCATTGGCCTTAAAAAGCGCAATGTCGTTGATCACACCCGAAAGACCCATATCCATGATGTGATCGTTTGCCTGATTGAAAACGTCAAAGCCGAGGCCGATGAGCTTATCGAGCATTTGGTCGGGCGTGTTAAACGCAGGAGAAGCCGAAGGCTCGTTTTTGTCGTCCATAACGGTGTTCTGACTGATTACGGCGAGGTCGGATTTGGCGATAATCTCTTTGATTGCGTCATAAGCCGAGGAAAAATCATATCCGCTGCCGCCGGCCTTTTCGTTCGCCTGCGTATAAACTGTTTTGTATACCACGTTATCTCCGGCTATCATCAGTCTTGCGGTGCTTGCCGAACCCGGGTTTGACGGCTCGGCAGTTGTTGTTTCGGCATCCTTGCCGGTGTATATCGCACCGTTCTTGATTCTTGATTTGTCAATAACAATCATCATTGCACTGACAACAATCGCAATGCAGAGAATACAATTAAAAGCTATCAGAAAAACTTTTGACTTCGTCCATTTAAGGCTATCCTTCATATAAACATCTCCGTGAAAAAATTCTTTTTTATTTTATCACAAAGTTATTCTTTTTGCAACCACACAGCAGCTTTCTTTATAATACGGGATGAAATAAACAGCCGGAACGATAAATACACAGCCCAAAAACCACGGCAAAAAGCTAAGCTTAAAGCGAACTATTTCATGAATATGACCGTCAAGCAGGTTTTTACTTTGTTTTATTGCCGTCCGTGCACCGAGTTTCGGGTTTGATGAGAAGAGATATTCTGCGATGAAATACTTTTGCATTGCAATGAAATAGAATACTGCTCCGCTGACTGACAGCAAAACTGCTCCGCCTGTCAAGGAAATAAAAAGATACAGCTCCAGCCCGCCTGTGCCGGAAAGATAGTAAACCGACCAGACAAGAATTGCCGCCGGGAGGAAAAATACGATTGCCCAAAGACTTTTGACGGTAAGCAATAATGCCTTGAAGTAAAAAGCACGCAGGGAATTTTTCGGCCTGAACCAGAAAAAAAGACGCTTTGTATAGTTCTTTTTGTTGGCTGTTATGCCGCCGTACCATGCTTTCTCACCGACCGAAACGGAGCTGTAAATCAAAAGTGCGGCAAAGCTCAGAATGACAAGGACGGCAAAAATCGCTATTGTAAATCCGAGGCCTGCATTTCTTAAAAGGTCGGAAACGAAGATAATGCCGAAGGTCAATGCTGTCATCAGAACACAAAAAATGAGTGGAAACAAGACTATGAACAAAGCTTTTATACGTTTTCCTTTAATGAATGCTTTGCTCTCTTGCTTGATCAATGAATTTTTCATAATATCACCCATGGAAATTTTTGTCCGAAAATAATTGGTTTATTCACTAAGCTTGTTGCAAAAAAGGATTTGTCAGTGTATAATTGTTTCAAAGAAATTGAGGTGAAAATATGAGCAGCTTTGAGAAAATGATATCGCTTATAATACCGTTTTATAACTCGGAAAGCACTCTGCCGAGGTGCCTTGCTTCGGTTGAAGGACAGAGCATTGATAAAAATTCGATTGAGGTTATTCTCGTCAATGACGGCAGCGACGACGGGTCTGCCGAAATTGCAAAGGATTTTGCGAGCAGGAACACGTTTGCGACGATTATAACACAGCCGCACGGCGGTTCGGCAGCGGCAAGGAACAGCGGAATTACCGCAGCGAGGGGAAAATATATAGCTTTTCTCGATTCCGACGATACGCTTTCTGCCGACGCTTTGAAAAATTCTTTTGATTTCTTTGAAAAGAACGGAGAAAGAACGGACATTGCAGCTCTTAAACTTGTTCCGTACACTAACTCAGGCAGAAAAAAGTGTGAGTTTAAGTATGAAAAACGAGCCTCGGATATATACGATTTGAATGAGGAGAGCAATAAATTCATTTGCCCGAACGGTGTGAATATCATCGTGAAAAACAGGGGAGACGAAAACATCCTTTTTGACAGCTCTGAGGAATGTGACCTCAAAGCGGCGGAGTTTTGCATCCAATGCGTAAGGGATAAAATGACGGTCGGGTATGTTGACGGTGCAGAATATTGCAAATTCAACAATCCGTCCGGCGAGAGCAAGGCTTTGAAATGCTCAATTTATTTTGACGTTTTTATTGGCAAGTGGGAGGATATTTTCGCAGGCTTTGACAGCGTTTCGGATTATGTTAAGTCTCTATTCGTTGAGGATTTGCTCGGTAGAATTTCCGGCGATTATCTTCTGCCGTATCACATTGAGGGCGAAGCCTATCGTGAAGAAATCGGACGAATCGAAAAGCTTCTCGAGACGGTCGACGACGATATTATTATTAATTTCCCAAATGCACCTTTGATGAACAAATATTTTCTTGTTTCGATGAAATACAAGGGTGAGCTTGAAGCTGTTACCGGGGATAATTTAAGGCTTGTTCACGGTGATGAGGTTTTATATGAAGCCGAGAGCGTAAAGCTTGTGCTTACGAAGTTCAAGGCCCGTGAAAGGGGCGTTGAGGTCTGCGGCTATATATCATCTCCGATATTTGATTATTGCAAAAAGCCGACCCTTCTTCTCAGGGAACGCAGCGAAACTGTTCCGCTTGAAATCAGCGAATGTTCGTTCTGTTACGACGGGGCGAAGATAAGAAACAATACTGCCTGGGGCTTCAGAACAGTGATTGAGCCGGACAAGCGCAAGTCTTTTTCCTTTACCGTTGAGATAGGCGAGAGGTCGTACCCGGTCGATTTTGAGTGCGGTGAATGGGTTCCGTTCAATAAAAAAAGAAATACCTTTGTTATGAACGGCATAAAGTGCAAGATGAGCGATAGGTGCTTTGTACTCGAAAGTGCCGATAAAAAGGCTGAAAAGGCTTACAAAAAATCCGAGCTGAAAAGGTATCTCCGAACAAACAAAAAGGTTTTTGCCGTTCGATTTATAAATTATCTTATGCCAAAAAAGCGGATTTGGCTCTACCACGACTGCAAGGGTGTCGGAGTTGACAATGCGTATTATCAGTTCATGCACGATTTTGCAACGGACGACGGAGTTGAACGCTATTATGTAGTTAACGGTTCGATTGAGGCTGTAAAGGATAAGTTCACACCCGAGCAGCAGAAGAATCTTCTTGCGTTCCGCTCAACGAAGCATAAGCTGATGTATCTGAACGCAGAAAAGGTTATAACGGCTTTCATTGAAAAAGAAAACTACCTTCCTTATTTCAGCGATATTTATTCCGAATACATTGACCTTTTCTCGGGAGATGTTTATTATCTCCAGCACGGTGTTTTGCACGCACATCTTCCGTGGAAGTATTCATATGACAGACTTGATGTTACAGGCGAGGTTGTTTCTACGGATTACGAGGTGAAGAATTTTACCGAGAATTATTTCTTCCCCGAAGAGGCACTTGTCAAGAGCAAGATGCCGAGATACGATTATTTTGACATTGACGAAAGCAAGTCAGAAAACGTTATCCTTTTTGCGCCGTCATGGAGAAAGTATTTAATCAGTCATAAGGGCGAGGGCGGCTGGACGGCCGACAGGGATAAATTTATTCAATCGGAGTATTACAAAAAAACGCAGGCGTTTCTCAACAGCGACAGGCTCTCGGAAATCTTAGAGAGAAACGATTGGAGGCTTGAATTTAAGCTTCACCCGATTTTTGCACCGTATAAGGATTGCTTTGAACTTAAAACGGACAGAGTGAAGTTTGCCGACGGCAGAGCCTCAGACGAATATAAAATCTGCATTACCGACTATTCGTCGTTTGTCTTTGACTTCGTTTACCTCAACCGTGCGATTATTTATTTCATGCCCGATTTAAAGGAGTTTAAGGCCGGTATGAATGATTACAGGGAGCTCGATATCCCGTTTGAAAAAGGCTTCGGCGAGTTCACACAAAGCGAAAGTGAGCTATGCTCCGCAATTCAGAAAATCATTGATAATTCCGGTGAGCCGATAAGTCCTTATAAAGAAAGGAACGCCGATTTCTTCTTTGATAAAGACAAAAATGCATGCGATAAAATATACGATTTTATTGTTTCAAAATAATTTTACAAAAGCTTCTTTCCTTAACGGGAGAAGCTTTTGTACATTTTACATATTTTACATATCTTAAAAGCTATTTACATAACAAATTAAATGTATTATAATTAAAATATAAAATTGCTTTCAAGCAATGTTCAGAAAGGGGCAATCCTATGCAAACATCAGCTGTTTCATCAGCATCTATTTTGGAACAACTCAACAGTACGCCCATGTATCTCATTTGCGGCGGAATTGTAGCGTTTGTTGCAATAGTATGCGTAATTTTCCTTGTGCGTGCCTATAAGGCCGGCGTTGCGCTCGGAATGGACACAACAAAAATGAAGAGAGTGATTGTTTCGAGTGCGACCTTCTCTGTTTTGCCGAGCGTCGGCATTCTTTTGGGTGTTATCGCTCTTTCGGGCAGTCTCGGAATTCCGTGGCCGTGGCTTCGTCTCTCTGTCATAGGTGCCTTGCATTACGAAACTCAGGTCGCTCAGGCGGCGGCCGAGCAGGTCGGTATGTCAAAGCTTTCCGCAGCGGAAATGACGCCTAAATCCTTTGCCACCATCGCATTGCTCATGAGCATATGTATAATGTGGGGCATGATACTTTCGATATTCTTCAATAAAAAATATTCAAAGAAGCTTGGTACGGACGGCGGAAGCTCAAAGGCAGGCTTCGGCGACAGGGCTATGACGGCTATGTTCATCGGCCTTGTCAGCGCATACATCGGCAGCTATCTCGGCGGCTTTATTTCCTCGAATGGCCGGTTCACCTTCTCCGGGGACTGGACGCCGCTGCTGGTCGCGGCGGTGTCGGCAGGCGTGATGGCACTGTTTGTGTATCTGGCAGAGAAAAAGCACATCACATGGGTTGAAAATTTCTCAATCGCGGGCAGTATGCTCGCGGGCATGGCGGCAGCCGTGCTGGTCGGACTGATCTGAGGAGGGATGCAGGATGGAACAGAAACAGAAAGACGCCCTCTGGGCGCAGTACAGCAAGCAGACGCATGTGCTTGGCCGCGTATTAAGCATCCTGACCGTCGCGCTGCTGCTTGGCGCGCCGTTTGTGATTGGCGGCCTGCTTGGCGCGTATCCTGATCTCGGCGCAACGGCCCGGGGATTTTTATCCGTCGGCCTCGTGTGGACGGTCAGCAGCGTTGCGGAATTTCTGATCTACACGCCGATGCTTGGCGCGGGCGGCGGCTATCTTGCGTTCATCACCGGCAATCTCATCAACATGAAAATCCCCTGCGCGGTAAATGCCCGCGATCTGGCAGGTGTCAAGACGGGCACGGCGGAAAACGAGATCGTGTCTACACTCTCGATTGCCACATCATCGCTTGTAACCATTGTGATTCTGGCGCTCGGCGTGCTGGCGCTCCAGCCGCTGCAGCCGGTTCTGCAGAGTCCCGCGCTGCAGCCCGCGTTCGCAAACGTCGTCCCGGCCCTCTTCGGCGCGATGGCGTATCAGTATTACCGCAAGAATATCGTCGTAGCCATTGCGCCGCTGGCTGTCATGAGCGTTCTGTTCACGCTCGTGCCGGGGCTGATCTCGTCCACCAGCTTTATGATCATCCCCTCCGGGGCGCTTGCAATCGGCATCGCGTATACGATCTATAAAAAGAAAAAGGCCAGCAAGGAGGCGCAAGTATGAAATATCTGCTGCTGATCCCGGGCGTTTTGCTGCTGCTGATACTCATCGCGGTCGTCCGGACGCTGCTCAGCCCGAAAAAAACATCGGATTATAAGCCGCAGGAGGATGAACAGGAATCGCTGCGGCTGGCAAAAAAACTTTCCAAAATGATTCAGGTCAATACGACCTCCCATACTGGCGGCGACGACCCGGAAAAATTCCGCGCGTTCCATAAAACGCTTGCGGAGTTGTTTCCGCTGGTGTTCTCCAAGCTTGAAAAAACCGAAATCGACGGCAATCTGCTCTTTTACTGGAAGGGCCGGTCTTCGGAAAAACCCATTCTGCTCATGAGCCATCAGGACGTCGTTCCGGCGGAGGGCGAATGGAGCCATGCGCCGTTCTCCGGCGATATTGCGGACGGCAAGGTCTGGGGGCGCGGCGCTTCGGACACGAAATGCTCCGTCATGGCTTTCTTTGAGGCGGTCGAGCAGCTGCTGGCCGAGGGCTTCACACCGCCCACGGACGTGTATCTGGCCTCATCCTGCACGGAAGAATGGGCAGGAGACGGCGCACCGAAGCTGGTCGCCGAACTCAAGCGCCGCGGCGTCGAGTTGTTTTTGCTCTGCG
>OIZV01000209.1_pt1 | contig 37557 bp, 43 predicted proteins | sample 1588681 | NCBI WGS metagenome assembly OIZV01 (sample SAMN03283281) | human gut metagenome | biome: human-associated habitat; material: feces | host: Homo sapiens | place: Peru | collected 2012 | reverse complement strand
GCTTGTTAAGAAAAAGATTTTAGATGTCACCGTTATTCCTGATAATGATGATACGTATGTTGCATACAATACCAATCAGACCATCGGTCTGGGTGCTTATTTAAGATATGCAATCAATCAGAATGCTATTAATATTTCGAATTTTGAATTGAACAGCGATTATTATGATTCGGAAGAAATCTATAACGCACTAGTCAGTAATATTATAACGGAATTGAAACAGGATAGCGAATTCGACAAACTGGTCATCAAATATATGATACAATCAGGAGTGACAAGCGGAAGACAGATCTGTCTGATGTTATATGATCAGGGTGTGTTAAGCACGGAAGATGAAGATTATGCACCTCTGGAGAGTGGTCAGATGAGTGCCTATAGCTTCATGTATCGTAAGATTCAGAAAATAGAAATCACACCTGCCCAGCTTGCCTTGGATCCATGTTCCGGTTCGGTGGTAGTTACGGATGTTAAAACAGGTAAGGTTCTTGCACTTGTCAGTTATCCGAGTTATGACAATAACCGGCTGACAAATACGATTGATACCGATTATTATATAAAGTTAAATTCAGATAAGACAACTCCTATGTTTAACCGTGCAACACAGCAGCGTACAGCTCCCGGTTCTACTTATAAGATGCTTACTACCGTTGCCGGAGTACAGGAAGGCGTCCTCGGACTGAACGAAGCCATTACCACCCGTGGTATCTTTACGGAAATCACGCCGAGTCCGCGGTGCTGGATTTATCCCGGTAGCCATGGCACAATTGATATACCAAAGGCATTAGAGGTATCCTGCAATTATTTCTATTATGAAGTGGGGTACCGGCTCGGTTTAGACGGAAGCGGCGGCTTTAATGAACAGAATGGACTGGAACGGCTTTCCAAATACGCAACTGTTTTTGGATTAGACCGCAAATCAGGTGTTGAAGTATCCGAGACAGATCCGATCGTGTCCAATGACAGTTTAGTCCGGTCTGCTATAGGACAGGGTAAAAACAGTTATACACCGGTTCAGCTTGCAAGATATGTAAATACCATTGCCACCAGAGGAGATTGTTATGATCTTTCACTGATCGGTGATATTAAGGATTATGAAGGGACCAGTGTCTATGACAAAGAGCCGGTTATCACATCCCATCCGGAAATTTCCTCTGCATTATGGGATTCCATTTACAGTGGTATGCGCCGGGTAGTTACAGATAATACAGCCGCAACCAGTCTGTTAAATCAGATGGATGTTGCAGTGGCGGGTAAAACAGGTACCGCACAGGAAGACCTGACCAGAGCAAACCATGCATTGTTTGTTTCGTTTGCACCATATGAAGATCCGGAGATCACTGTTACAACCGTTATTCCTTTTGGATATTCATCCGGAAATGCAGAGGAACTGGCAAGTATGGTATATGCTTACTATTTCCAGCCTGAATTACTGGACAACCATACGGTATCCGGAAATAGTGTTCATACGGATTAATACTTGCCAAGGTTAGATAAAATGGTATATATTGTTATTATATGTTTAAAGATTGTACATGGATGAGGTGACATCATGAAGGAACATGTATTGATAAAGGGAAATCGTTATGGTATCGTCCTGGTTTTAGATCCGGATGTACCATTTGAAGATCTTTTGATTGAGATCGGAGTCCGTTTTGATGATTCCAGTAAATATTTCAACAGTAATGCGCAAAGTGCTATTACCTTTGAAGGAAGAGAATTGTCTTCAGAGGAAATCGAGCGTATTCTGGATCTGATCAAGAAGCGGACAACATTACGGATTCCCTATGTGATTGATAATAATAAAGAGACAGAGGAAAAATTCCAGCGGATCATAGAAGGACGTCGACAGGAGAGTGCACCTTCTGCGGATGATGGTACCCGATACATCTATCCGGATCAGAATGATGGCTTGTTTTACAAGGGAACCCTGCGTTCCGGCCAGACATTGGAATCTTCCGGAAGCTTGGTTATGATCGGAGATGTAAATCCCGGTGCAACCGTTATGTCGAATGGGAACATTATTATTCTTGGCAGCCTGAAAGGAACAGCCATAGCAGGGGCCGGCGGAAATAAAAATGCATTTGTTCTTGCACTGGTCATGACTCCGATGCAGGTACAGATCGGCGATATTATCGGCCGTTCACCGGATAAGCCGAAGAAACTGTTTGGCAATAAGAATATGGACGCACAGATTGCGTTTGTTGAAAATGATAATATTTATATCGAACCAGTAAGTAAATCGGTTCTGAATGATATTAATATATAGGTCATCAATTAAAATTGATGACAAATAATGTAGTGCACTGATGTGCACGTAGGTCATCAATCAAAGATTGATGACAAATAATGTGGTGCACTGATGTGCACGTAGGTCATCAATCAAAGATTGATGACAAATAATACCGGAGTGGAGGAATGAAACGTGAGTGAAGTAATCGTTATAACATCAGGAAAAGGTGGTGTAGGAAAGACAACTACCACAGCAAATGTAGGTACCGGTCTTGCCAAATTAAATAAGAAGGTTGTATTGATCGATACAGATATAGGTCTGCGTAATCTGGATGTCGTTATGGGTTTGGAGAATCGTATCGTATATAATCTGGTCGATGTTGTAGAAGGTAATTGCCGGTATAAACAGGCATTGATCAAGGATAAGCGTTATCCGAATCTGTTCCTGCTTCCGTCAGCACAGACCAGAGATAAAACATCTGTATCTCCGGAGCAGATGAAAAAGCTGGTAGATGAATTGAAAGAAGAGTTTGATTACATACTGCTTGATTGTCCGGCCGGAATCGAACAGGGATTTAAAAATGCAATTTCAGCCGCAGATCGTGCACTGGTCGTTACAACACCGGAAGTATCTGCAATCCGTGATGCAGACAGAATCATCGGTCTGCTGGAGGCTAATGAAATCAAGAAAATCAACCTCATTGTGAACAGAATTCGTATGGATATGGTAAAACGCGGTGATATGATGTCAATTGAAGATGTTGTGGAAATCCTTGCAATTGATTTAATTGGTGCGGTACCGGACGATGAAAATATTGTTGTATCTACGAACCAGGGTGAGCCTTTGGTCGGTGATAATTCACTTCCGGGTAAGGCATATCTGAATATCTGTAAAAGAATCATGGGAGAAGATGTACCATACTTAGACTTATCAAGTGATGGTTTCTTTAAGAAATTGTCCAAGATTTTCAAAAAGTCTAATTAACGAAGGAGGGAACAGATTACTATGGGATTAAAAGAGCTGTTTTTTGGAAGAAAAAAGACCTCTGGAGATTATGCAAAAGACCGTCTGAAATTATTACTGGTATCGGATCGTGCAAATTGTTCACCAGATGTTATGGAGCAGATAAAAAACGAAATCATTCAGGTGATTTCAAAATATGTTGAAATCGATGCATCCGGACTGGATATCCAGATTACCCAGACCGAATCTGAGGGTGGCAATGGTAAGGTTCCGGCAATTTATGCAAATATTCCGATTAAGGAATTAAAGGCAAATAACACAAAAAAGTAGGAAGCATCACTTATGTTTAAGGGATATCGATTACGGGATTACAATTTCAAACTGGTAATACTGGTACTGATTGCAACCGTTTTTGGAACAATCGTAATCAACAGTGCCGACAGTTCCTATACAAATAAGCAGATTATAGGGCTGATCGGCTGCCTGTGTGTAATGGCATTTCTTTCATTTTTTGACTACCATTATTTTTGCAAGCTATGGCTGGTGATATATGGAATTAATCTGATTATGCTGATTGGACTGATTCCCTTTGGCAAAACTGTTAATAATGCAAAGCGTTGGTATGGTATCGGAGATTTCATGACCATTCAGCCATCAGAATTCACCAAGCTGTTTATGATCATATGTATGGCAGTATTGCTGACAAAGCTGAAGGATAAACTGAATACCTGGAAGAGTCTGTTACTGATTGCTGTGTTTTGTGCACCGCCGCTGTTATTGATCAAGAAGCAGCCGGATTTGTCCACGACAGTTGATATTTTTCTGATCATGATAGCCATGGTCTATGTAACCGGGCTTAGTTATAAGCTGATCGGAATCGTGGCATTGATTTTGGTTCCTCTCAGCAGCGTGTTTTTCTGGTATATCCAGCAGCCGGGGCAGAAGCTGTTAAATGATTATCAGCTGGGGCGGATCCTTGCATTCCGTTATCCACAGGACTATGCATTGACGACAGGATATCAGCAGACAAATTCCGTCATGGCAATCGGCTCCGGAATGCTGACCGGCAAAGGCCTTACTTCAGATTCGCTGGCAACGGTTAAGGATGCCAATCTGATTTCCGAGCAGCAGACGGACTTCATTTTCTCTGTTGTCGGAGAAGAATTAGGTTTTATCGGCTGTGTGTTTATTATTGCAATTCTACTGTTAATAGTGTTACAATGTATACGTATAGCAAGAAAAGCAGAAGATACCGAAGGCATGCTGATTGCTACCGGTGTTGCGACTTTGATTTGCTTCCAGACATTTATAAATATCGGAGTTGCGACCCAGATATTGCCCAATACCGGATTGCCTTTGCCATTTGTCAGTTATGGGTTAAGCTCTCTATTGTCGAGTTGTGGTGGAATTGGGTTGGTATTAAATGTTGGTCTGCATAAAAAAAAGTATTGAGGTGAGCTTATGAATATAGGATTAATTGCACATGACAGCAAAAAGAAGCTGATGCAGAACTTTTGTATAGCCTATCGGGGAATTTTGTGCAAACATGACCTGTTTGCAACCGGTACTACCGGGCGTTTGATTGAAGAGGTTACAAACTTAAATGTTTATAAGTACTTAGCCGGGCACTTAGGTGGTGAGCAGCAGTTAGGCTCACAGATTGAAAATAATGACCTGGATATGATGATTTTTTTAAGGGATCCGTTGACCCCGAAGTCTCATGAAATTGATGTTAATAATATTTTTCACTTATGTGATATGCACAATATACCTTTAGCAACCAATCTGGCAACAGCAGAGCTTCTGATCAAAGCTTTGGATCGTGGAGATCTGGAGTGGCGGGATGTATATAAATAAGCTGTCAGATGCTTGCTTAAATGATAAAGCTGCCGGATAATTAATATGCCAGGCAGCTTTATTCACGCAAATACTGCGTTGAAGAAGGAGGAAGTATGAAACGTTATATCGCACTGATTTTCAGTGTTATTATTTGCTTAGGAATGCTGAGTGGCTGTCAGGAATATGAAATGACACCGGAAGCTTCCAGTTATTTTCATATAGATAAAGATCGGATTTATTCAACCAGCTTGACCGAGGTGCCAGTCATAAAGAGCAGCTTTGCATCCGCATATGCTGTAATTCCATACGGAACATATGACAACCGCCCGAATTCGTCAGCAACCCTTTGTATTAACAATACCACAAATCAAATGATTCAGGCTTCTGATCCATTCGAGCAGATATATCCGGCCAGTATCACAAAAATAATGACAGCCTTACTGGTATTAGAGAATGGAAAGCTGGATGATACCGTAACTATTGATTCGGATATTATATTTGATGATGCACAGGCTGTTAAGTTAGGATTAAAAACAGGGGATACCCTGACCGTCAATGAACTGCTTCATGGATTACTGATCACTTCGGCTAATGACTGTGCTGTGGCTTTGGCACGATATATTGCGGGCAATGAGAATGATTTTGTAGAACAGATGAATCATCGTGCCGAACAATTAGGCGCTACCCATACACACTTTGTAAATCCGCATGGCCTCCATAATGAAAATCACTATACCACCGCATATGATTTATATTTGATTTTCAAGGAAGTGATCCGGCATCCGGAGTTTCAGGAAATTACCAGCACTGCAGAATATACGGTCCGTTACACAGATGGAGATGGAAATCCGGTAGAAATCCCTATTTCCAACTCAGATTTATTCATATCAGCGGGATATCCATTGGAGGACGGAATCTCTGTAGTTGCAGGCAAGACCGGTACCACGAATGAAGCAGGCAGTTGCCTTATTGTAGAAGCAAAAAGTAACAATGGACAGGATTATATTGCATTGGTATGTGGTGCTCCATATCGGGATTCTTTGTATTATCAGCTTCAGCAACTTCTGAATCAAACAATTACCCGGGATGAAATTAGCACAACTTCTTGTTGTACTTCGAATAAGGTTGTACTATAATTAGTGGTAGTGGATTTCTATAAGATGATAGGAGGATATTAATTATGATTCAAATCATAGCAGGTGGAAAAGGTACAGGAAAAACAAAGGAATTAATAACAAAAGCAAACGATGCAGCACTGCTTAGTGTATTACCGATTATATATTTGGACAAGAACAATAAGCATATGTATGAACTTTCCAATCAGATTCGAATGATTAATATATCCGATTTTCATATTGAGAATTTTCAGATGTTCTGTGGATTTTTATATGGAATTGCATCACAAGATTATAATCTGAAAGAAATCTATCTGGATAGCTTCCTGACAATTGCACACATCGAACCATCAGAATTAGAACAGGCACTGGAGGCAATGGCCCGTTTTTCTGATTCTCAGGGAATTGATCTGGTGATCAGTGTATCTATGAGTGCAGATGAAATGACGGAAGCTGCGAAAGAACTTGTAACGGTTTCATTATAAGAATAATCTGGGACAGGTGATTTCCACCCGTCCCTTTTTGAACGTTTCAATAAACAGGAGTTATCGCATGAGGCAAAATAAAGTTGTAAAACTTCATAATGTACCAAATTTAAATATCGGTGTGATCATTTTTGTGCTCCTGTTCCTTTTTCTCGGGGTTCAGATTATACGAAGCTTGAATCAGAAGCATTATTCTGTATATGAGGTCCAACATAGTTATATGGATGATAACATTAGTGGTTCAGCAATGGCGCTTCGTAGTGAGACCCTGGTTTCAACCGATACCTCCGGATATATTAATTATTATATCCGCAATGGAGAAAAAGTCGGAAAAAATGCCACTGTCTATACTTTAGATTCTACCGGAACCCTGTCTGACATGATTTCTGAAGCTTCCGGTGAAGACATCGTTTTATCAAATGCGGGTTACGCTGAGATACAAAGTGATATCCGTGCTTTCCAAAGTTATTATACTGATGTATCATTTTCGGATGTATATGATTTCAAATATGAACTCGACGGAGAAATATTAAGCATTGCGAATGCACAGGTTCTGGATTCACTGACAGCCGCCGGTTCCCTTGGCTCCTTTGCACAGATCAATGCACCGGAAAGCGGAATTGTTACTTATTATCAGGATGGATATGAAAGTAAAAAACCGTCTGATCTTACAAATGCGGATTTTGATACAGCCGGATATCAGCGTTCTTCTTTGAAAACCGGAGATGTCCTGCAGGCTGGAAGTCCTGTTTATAAGCTGATCACAAGTGAAATATGGAATCTGGTACTGCCACTGTCGGAAGAGGACGCTGCGCGTCTTAAAGAAGATACCCGCGTCACCCTGTATATGCCCAATATTACAAATGTTGTTTATGGTGATATTGAAGTGATCCAAAACGGAGATGCGTATTTTGCAAATATAACTCTTGACAAATTACTGGTAAATTACTGCAATGATCGATATATTCCAATTGAGATTGTTATGTCCAAGCAGGAGGGACTTTCTGTTCCGAACAGTGCAATCCTGGAAAAGGATGTTATAAAAGTACCGAAGGATTATCTGACTACGGGAAGCAATTCATCCAAAAAGAAATTTTTAAATGTCCGGACTATTGATGAGAATGGAAACATGTCAATTCAACAGATAGCACCGACCATTTATAATTCCGATGACACATACTGCTATGTGAATCCTGCAGACTTTGCAGCCGGTGCAGTTCTCGTCAAAAATGATTCGGATCAGACATTTAATATTTCCGATGCCGGTCATGCAACGCTGACAGGTGTATATTATGCCAGTGAAGGAATCGCAACTTTTAAACAGATTGAAATATTAACTACGAATGATGAATTTGCAATTATAAAAGAAGGAGTTGATTATAGTCTTTCTATGTATGACCGAATTATTCTGGATGCTTCTACAGTAGAAGAAGGTCAGATTATATAAATTCTTATAGGAGATGATGATTGTGATAAAAGAGAATATTCTTGACGTACAAAAAAACATTGAAGAGGCCTGTCACCGTGTAAACCGTGATCCATCGGAGGTTACCCTGATTGCCGTCAGCAAAACAAAACCACTGTCAGATATTGAAGAAGCTATTGACGCCGGCATGACGGAATTCGGTGAGAATAAGGTACAGGAATTGGTTGATAAGATTGAGCATGTCAGCCGCCCGGTTCACTGGCATCTGATCGGTCATTTACAGACCAATAAGGTAAAATATATTGTGGATAAAGATCTTCTGATTCATTCTGTAGACTCTGTAAAGCTTGCAAATGAGATCCAGAAAGATGCCTTGAAAAAACAGGCACATTGTAATATTCTTCTTGAAGTAAATGTTGCACAGGAGGCATCTAAGTTTGGCTTTACAGTAGAAGAAGTGCCGGCAGCTGTAGAGGAAATTTGTAAATTATCGAATGTTCATATTCAGGGATTAATGACAATTGCACCTTTTGTTGAAAATCCCGAAGATAACAGGGTAATTTTTGCAAAACTGCACAAATTATTACTTGACATAAAATCAAGAAACATTGATAATGTTAATATGAGTGTACTATCGATGGGTATGACAAATGATTATACAGTTGCAGTTGAAGAAGGGGCAACTATGGTTCGTGTCGGAACAGGTATTTTCGGTGCACGGAATTATAATATTTAGAGATAGGAGATCAGAAATGGGTAAAGGAATTGACAAGTTTTTGAACATCCTCAGTCTGAGCAGTACAGATGACGATGATGATTATGGTATTGATGATGATTTATTTGACAACGAAGTTGATCTGGTACAAGAGCCGCCAAGACGTCAGAAGAAAGAAAAGCCGGCTCCGGTCAGTCAGACAGCTGCCACCGTATCATCCGGCTCCGGAAAGTCAGGTATATTTTCTTCTTATAAAAATGATGATGATGAATATGACCAGGTTTCATATACAAAAAAGCCAAAGGTTGTCAGACAGCCAAAGGCCGGTACAGGCACTAGTAGTAAAATAGTTTCAATGAATAGTAGAGGTAGCAAAGTGTACGTAATCAGACCAAAGGAATTTAATGAAGCACAGGATATCACCGATTTCCTGAATGAAGGTAAGACAATTGTAATCAATATGGAAGGCATTGACTTAACATTGGCACAACGAATTATTGATTTTGTTGGTGGGGCATGTTATGCATTAGATGGCTCTTTGCAGGCAATTTCAAATAACATTTTTATTGCAGCACCACATGATATTGAAGTGACCGGAGATTTACGGGAAGAGATTTTAAATGAATCTACCGTATCTCCAAATCTTAGTACATTTTAAGAAACAGAGGAGGATAGAATGTTATGATTACACCAGTTGAAATACAGTCAAAATCTTTCAAATCAGGTATCGGCTATGATAAAAAGGATGTTGATGGATTTATTACTGAAATTTTAGAAAACTACGAAGAATTATATCGTTCGAATGTTGAATTAAAGGATAAAGTAAATATGCTTAATGAGGGATTACAGCATTACAAAAACATCGAGGCTTCTTTACAGAAAGCTTTGGTTCTTGCTGAAAAGACCTCTGAAGAGACAATCCGTACTGCTGAATTAAAAGCTCAGACTATTGAGATGGAAGCCGTTAATAATGCAAAGGCACATACCGCAGATGCGAAGCAGGAATTAGAACGAGTACATAACCAGACAATTGCGCTGGTTCAACAGTACACCAAGTACAAGGCTCAGTTCACTCAGTTCTTACATGCACAGCTTGATCTGATCAATAGTGATACGTTTAAGGTTGAGGCCGGAGAGTTTGCAGCCTTTGCGAAATCCGCAGCTTCTGCAAAGGATGCATATATCAGTTCAAATCCTATGTCGGATTTTATCGCTAATGGTGAGCAGGCACAGCTTCCGGGTTTTGATACAGGAGAAGATTCTGGTACTCTTGGTCAGAGAGATGATGCTGATAGTTATGGTATGGAATTCGGCCCATCTGGTATGTCCACACAGGAAAAGGATGAAACTTCTTTTGTAGATCCCTTTGATGTAGTTAAAAAGCAGCCGGAAGCGGCTGCAGCAGAAGCACCAAAGGAAGAGACAGCTCCTTCTGAAGAAGATGTAGATGCTTATGAAGGTGAAGTAGAAGATAAGGTACAGAAGCGAGCTATGCTTGCCGATTCTGATGAAGCCAGCAGCGGATTTACCTTTATCTAATTCATTTGTAAATATTTAAAAGAAATGAACTGCCTCTTACTATAATTGGCAGCTCATTTTCTTTTATCCAAAGAGCTCCGGGCAGCAATCCCGGATAGCAAATATGCAGAGAAAGGGTCTATAACTATATGAAATATTTAAAAGCATTGATTGCAGTCATTGTTTTAGTTGGTGCAGATCAGTTTACAAAATGGCTTGTCTTAAATAATCTGGAGCTGCATACGTACCATCCAATTCTTGGAAATTTATTTGGATTATATTATCTGGAGAATCGGGGCTCTGCCTGGGGTATGTTCCAGAATCGTCAGATTTTCTTTCTGATCATAACTGTTATTATTCTGGTACTTGCCGGCTATATTTACTATAAGCTGTCACAAAATGTGGTTTATAAGCCGTTAAACATCTGTCTTTTGTTTTTAAGTGCTGGTGCTATCGGAAACATGATCGATCGTATTTTTCATGGCAGTACGTTATTTCAGGGAGCAGTCGTTGATTTCCTATATATTAAATGTATCGATTTTCCGGTATTTAATGTAGCGGATATGTATGTTACCATTTCCGGTGTTGCAATTATCTTACTGGTATTCTGGAAATACCGCGATGTAGATTTTCACTTCCTGTTTCATAAAAACGATACAGGATCAAAGACAGATTGCTTAAAGGATGTGTCAGAACCCGATTCAGAAAAGGACAAGGATGAGAATCATGACTGATTTTGAACAAGATATATATGAGTATCTGGTAAAAGATTCTGATGCCGGTCAACGAATTGATAAATTATTGTCTATTCAGTTAACTGATTTTTCCAGATCCTATATCCAGAAATTATTATCCAACCGGGCCGTCTTAATTCATGGGCAACCTATAAAATCCAACTACAAAGTAAAAGAAGGAGACTATATTCAGGTTGAAATTCCGGAACCGGAAGTTTTAGATGTGCAACCGGAAAACATACCATTGGATATTGTTTATGAAGATACTGATATTTTAATTATAAATAAGCCGAAAGGTATGGTCGTTCATCCGGCCGCCGGTCATTACTCCGGGACACTGGTCAATGCCATTCTGTATCATTGTCAGGATGATTTATCCACAATTAATGGGGTTCTACGTCCGGGTATTGTTCATCGGATTGACATGGATACGACCGGGTTATTAGTTATCTGCAAGAACAATATGGCGCATCAATCGTTGGCTGAACAGTTAAAAGTGCATAGCATTACCCGAAAGTATACCGCTATCGTCTATGATAATATCCCGGAAGATAATGGAACCATTCATAAAACAATCGGCAGACATCCGGTTGATCGTAAAAAACAGGCTGTAAATGTCCGAAATGGTCGTGATGCGATCACACATTATCGCGTTTTGGAACGATTTGGCGGAAAATATACAATGGTAGAATGCCAGTTAGAAACCGGCCGGACTCATCAAATCCGGGTTCATATGGCATCTATCCATCATCCATTACTGGGAGATACTGTCTACGGACCTTCAAAAGATCCGTTTCACCTGCAGGGACAGACCTTACATGCAGGAGTTCTGGGATTTATACATCCTAGAACCGGGAAATATGTAGAATTCCATTCCGAATTGCCTGAATATTTTCAAAATTTAATCCTGATGCTCCGTAATTCATAATATAATTATGCGATTCATAATACGATTCCACAATTTGCGATATGATTTCGTGATTTATACATTAAAAACTGTAAATAATTATACTCATATCTTATTGATTATGCTATAATACAATTATACATATTTATGTATGAATTGCTATATGGAAGGGGCGGTTATTATGGGTAAAGATACTATTATTACAATCGGCAGACAATGTGGCAGTGGTGGTCATGATATTGGCATTGCCTTATCAAAACGATTGAATATTCCATATTATGACAAAGAGTTGTTAAAACGGGCAGCAAAGGAAAGTGGGTTATGTGAAGAGGTCTTTGAGAAATTTGATGAGAAACCAACCAGTAGCTTATTATACTCCATTGTTATGGATCCATATTCCTTAGGCATTAGTGCAAATGGTATTGATATGCCGATCAATCACAAAGTTTTTCTGGCGGCATTTGACACCATTAAGAAGATCGCCAATGAAGGTCCATGTGTTATGATTGGCCGTTGTGCTGACTACGCATTATCAGACTACTCAAATGTTGTTAATTTCTTCCTGTTCGCACCGATGGAGGACCGTATCAAACGTGTAACAGAGCGAATGGACATTACGCCGGAAAAAGCCAAGGATTTTATTAATAAAACTGATAAACAACGAGCTTCTTACTATAATTATTATTCAACTAAGAAATGGGGAGCTACTACCAGTTATAATTACTGCCTGGATACCAGCGTACTTGGAATAGACGGTACTGTAGAACTGATTGAACATATTGTAGAACATATCTAAATGACACAATAAAAAAGAACCATAAGGAATCATTATTCATATTCTTTATGGTTCTTTTTATTGTGGTTCATTTTGGGCTTATACTTGGCCCTTTAGATTTGATTGCCTTGACAAACGGTACAAATCTGCACTAGAATAGCAGTATCAAGCTAGCGGATAAATCTATCCTTTTGTGCCAGTTGTGTTAGAACAGATAGAACTCACAACCTCTGAAAGCTCATCTTCCAAACTCCGGACAGTACCTAAATCTAATAAACCAAAGTGAAGTACAAAATCTATTCTTTTTTCAATGTCCGACACACTCACCATTAGATGATGTATAGAACCGCCATTTCTAAAATGATAACTCAACCACTCTATCTGTTTTTTTACATCTTCATAAAAATTCATATTTAATACTCCTTTTTCCCTCTTTTGAATATTAATATTCAATTTACATCCATCTCAGTTTTTTTCATGGATACACCGGGTGAGATGGGAGATATATAGCGTATCCATGCCCCGTCAAGCCGGTAGGTCAGCAACTATGTTCCAGTTCCTCAACTTCACGCAAAAACCGTTTTAACTTCTTCAAAACTTCCCTGTTACGTTCACGAAGTTCAATCATATCCTTTAATTGATTTTCCAAAAGAAGCATATAACTTCCAGGAAATTCTTCTTCATTAGTATCAGCAACTATTCTTGCCATGCGTTCCACAATATCATCTATACACCGAGCAGCACGGTATGCAGAATAATCAACACAGAATAGAAGAGTTCTATACTCTTCCTCATTCAGTTCTAAGCTAGGATTCTTCATTTTCTCACCCTTTTAACCTTTCTTTTATGTCTTATTTTTGTTAAAATATAAAGATATGAAACAATAGGAAAAACCTTGTTTTCTTTCTCTTTATATTAATAATTATACTATTGTACCATATATGGTACAAGTCGGAATATTAAACAAAATTGTACCATATATGGTACAGTTTTTAGTGCATATTTTAGGAGGTATTAAAATGATAACTTACGAGAAACTATTCAATCTATTGAAAGAAAAAGGACACAACAAAAACTGGCTACGAAACAACGGACTAAACCCTAAAACAGTAGACTATCTAATCCATGACAAAGAGATCAAGACCGGAACGATCAATAAGCTATGCAACCTATTAGATTGCCAACCGCAAGATATATTGACATTTACACCGGACAATGATTAAAACGGCAGCTTCATCTGTTCACCGTCTGACACAGTAGACCAACCATGCTCATCACATGTACCTAACGCCAGTCCTTTTAACGTCTCATAATCCTTATACTCACTTGCCTTTTGCTGATACTGGCAGTATTCATTTTTTTCATTCTTATAGTGATATATGATCGTATCAATCCTACGCTTTAACTGCCCATATGTATCAAGGTTTGCGTACCGGGAAGAGTTTATCATATTCTCATAAATGGCTTCTGGAGGAAGTACGCTTGTGATATGTACCTCTTTCCAGAGCATAAGTACGTTACTATACCGGGCGTGTAACTGAGTTTTATACACATCCAGTATAGAAAGGAATGTAGCATACTTTAACTGACCTCTGTACTCATCTAGCCACAAGATCTCCTGTCCGCTATAATTATCCATAAAACCGTTTTCATAATCTTTCGTGAAGTAGACACGATCAGCACCAAGTTCATTAATCTGGATACTGGACTGAAAGGTTTTACCAGTTCCGGTCTCACCAACATGATAGAAAACCTTAACGTCACGAACAAAAGGCGTTTCAAGGTCTCTTTTCCGGTAGTAAGCATCTTTTATCATCTTCTCATACCGTCTTAACGTGATAGATACGTCCATGATCTCATTAGGTGTCATTCCTTGTGCAATCATGTTTTCTACTCCAGCAAGATCAGAACGGTTACCTTGATTGCCTTTAATGTCACCAGATACAGACACTTCTAGCACCTGTTCACCTTTTTCGGCAAACTTACCACGTTTATAAATATAGTCCTCAGCTTCGGACTTACTACCACGCGTAGGCTCTATATGAAATTTTACACCATAGATCTTCTGGATTGCTGAATACCGGAAACGGTCAGAATCAGAATTAGCAGTTTCAAGTACCATATGCAAGTGATGTAAACCTAATTCAGACACACAATAAGCAACAGCACCAATGCGACCGGGTTTACTGTTGCACCACATTGCAAGGACAGTATCGCAGATTTCCTTGTTTGAAAGTTCTGCAAGATATGTAGGGGTAACAGACAGCACCTTTTGGCTGCCATCTGGATTTAATACTACATTTCCCTCCTTATCATGCTCATATGTTATATGTTCTCTGGGATTGTTCCAGACTACAAATGCACTAGCCATTGTACCGCTCATTTCTCTCACCTCACTTGTACCATGTATGGTACATTATAACATCGTACCATGCAGTATACAATAGTGAATATTGCACAAAAAAACACTTTATTCAGATAAAGCTTTGTTCCGTAAGTTAATTTTGTTCCGTGCATTGTTCCGTAAGTCACGGAACAAAAAAAGGCTAGGAAAATCAAGGCGTGAAAAGTATTTGTTCCGTGTTCCGTAAGTGGGGGGGTAATACTAACCCCCACTTGCAAGCGTTACGGATTCGACACACACAGCGAATCCTATCACCCTTTATATTCCCCTCAAAGGGGAAAGAGCCTAAAGCTTCTGCATTGCCGCCAGCGAGAAAAACAACACGCCTGCAGGCAGTCGGTTCTTTTTCTTTCGCTGTCTGCAATGTGGGGGCATGCATATCCGCTAGAGAGTATCCCGGCTCCGCCGGCGAGCAAGTAGCATCCGCAACACCGGAGTAAGGTTCTTTATCGCACAACTGGTTCAACAGCAGTTACTAATTAAGCAAGTAGCTACCGCACAGCAGAAGTAGTGGGAGGCTTTTCATCCTGTCAAGACAATTAAAAATTTTTGCACACAAAATTTTTTAATTGGCACAAGGCAACTTGACAGAATGAAATCTGTATGACCGCCTAGCCATGGCGATAGACGGAAGCAAGGAAAAACATCCTTGCGTCCATCTATCGACACGTCTATTCTGCCATACAGACCGCAGAGCTTTACATATGATCAGATTCACTATACCTCCGGTGGGGCTCCAGTCCAAAAGCAAGGTTTTGCTCCGCACGGGGGAAGAACTCAACAGATAGCAGGTTGCCGGTCAATTTTTTTTGCGTGTCGCTCCGCACAGGGGAAGAACTCAGCCGCAGACATACGAAAGAAGAACCGACCACCGGCGGGCGTGTTGTTTTTGCTGTCAGAATCAGAGCTACCGGCTGATAGCCTTACCGCTTGCAAGTGGGGGATACCTTTTGTGCATATTACACAAAGGTGTACACATATATATCATGATTTTTGTGCAATATATGTGTACATTTATAGTTGAAATATGTGTACACATATGATAGAATATAAGTATGAAAGGAGGACATAAAAAAAAGGGAAGTCCGGCAAGACTTCCCAAACAGTAACCCATCAACCTCATTATGAAAGGAGCTACTAATGAAAGTGTACAACAGATTTTCGAAAAAAGCAATTAAAAAGTTTATGTATGACACAAGCGGTCATACCGAGTATTGGCAGTTTATAAGAGCCATGGAGACATTGCACAACTTCGGTTTCATTGATGATGAAACATGGAGATATGTGCTAGACACAGACTGTCACTTGTTTAATACAAGAAGGTAGCATTTCCGGAGCGTGTCGGATTTCCGGCACGTTCCACCAATAGAGATTTTGAATATTAATTTACAAAAAGGAGAGATTAACCATGAAAGAGAATACAAGCTATACAAGAGTAACCGGATACTTAAATAAAATTTTCAAGTATGTTAACGAATACTTTTTTGCTGGAGAACTTCCAGCTCCGACTATCACGATACAAAGCACACCTAGAGCATATGGTCATTTCACACCATGGAAAAGCTGGACAACTTCCAAGGATGGCGAGCAGATCGGACAGGTAGAAATCAATTTAGGAGCTGAAACACTTAATAGACCAATCGAAAACACGGTTGCAACTATGATTCATGAATGCGTACATTATTATTGTTACTTGAATAATATCAAGGATACATCCAGAAATGGCAGCTATCACAATAAACGCTTCAAGGCAGAAGCCGAGAAAAGAGGTTTAACAATCTCATATGATGGAAGAATCGGTTGGAGTATCACAGAACCGGGCGAGGACGTGATAAACTTCTGTATTGAATATAACTTACAAGATATATTCATTCACCGGAATGGTGCTTATTACATGCCAGCAGGTGGCACAAAAGGCACACATGGAAAAGCCGGAGCAGGAGAGGACGGAGAAGAACCAAAGAAAAAAACGAATAATAGTATTAAGTGGGTATGTCCGGAATGCGGCATGATCGCACGTACCACAAAGATCTGCCGGATGATGTGCATGGACTGTATGAAAGAACTGGAAAAAGCCTAGAAAATAGGCTTTTCCTTTTTGAATATTAATATTCAATATGGTACAATAAGCAGGAAAGGAGCTGATACAATGGCATATTCAGAAGCACAGAAGAAAGCAACTATTAAATATAAAAAGGAACACTATGAGAGACTGGCTATTGAAGTACCAACCGGAAAAAGAGAAGAGTATAAAGCAGTAGCAAAAAGCAAGGGTCTTTCTTTGAATCAATATGTTATCGGACTGATAGAAGCAGACATACAGCGAGGGGAGTAATCGCACCATGCACACGACGCACGACGAATAGCACCGCTCCAGCGGTGCTATTCTTTAGCCTTTTACGAGTTTCTTTCCCGATCGTGTCAGGTGTCCGGTATCGTATACGGATAGGTTTTTCTGTCTACCAGCAAGCACTTCTTTGCTTGACTTTGCTTTTTCTTTCGTAATCAGATTTACAAGGGCCTTTGTGTCGTACATCTTGTACATCCAACTAGGGATGTGCATAAAGTCCCATGTAAGCTTTTTTACCATGCGTGGATTGTCGCAGGTCTCGAGGTCATACGCAGAATATACGTAGTGTATTACGGTATTGAAAAGCGGAATGTGGCGGCATTCTATAACTCTATCCATGATATTACGCACAAGGGCATCTAAGTACCGGAAGCGCTGTCCTACAAGGATGATATACATATTGTTATGCCGACAGGTCACAAGGCTCTTAATCTGTTCCTCATTTTGGAAATTATTCTTAAAATTCCGGGAGTTAAGAACAGCGTTGCACTCATCTATCAATACGATATTATAAGTAGCGGAATTGTCCTGTTCACCGAGATCAACTAACTGCTGCATATTCTTAAATGGAGTCACCGGAACACCGTCTATTTCCAAGTTTGCAATGACATTTACTTTCCAAGTTATCCAGTGTGGATTTTTACACTTATAATCAAAAGTGCGAGCACCATTATAACGAGTATAAAGCCGATGTACTTTCGCAACTGCCGAAAGCGTCTTGCAACAGCCAAACACTTTTGACGTGTGTGCAACATAGCCATCAATAACACCGAGATCTTTTGGGTAGTTATATTCCCGGTAGCGAAAAAAGTTGAAGCTATTCACCACGAATGATCGTAGCAGGCGGTCAGCATTAAACACTACATACCTGTAAGGCTTCCAGAAGAGGAGCAGGAGAGCAAGCAGGGCAATCCATTTCTTACCATAGCCGAGCAGGATGAACAGCAGGAGAGCATATACCAGTATAATTCCTGTTATCCGAACCACCTTAATCAAGGTTTTCTTTTTCGATATTGCTTTGATTGTTTTTCGTATGATCTTAATTATCTTTTTCATACATTACCTCATACTTTTCACCATTGGCACCAATACGGAGATTAAGCTGGTCAGAACGTTCACAACCAAGCAGAGTGCCAGACAACGAGCTACAAATATATATTCCGGTGCAAGCGTTAATTCACCGACCATCAGATTTATAATACTATCCATTCCTTATCACATCCTTTTTTTGAATATTAATATTCAATTTTGTTTCTGTCGCAGAGAAGCGGCAATCTTTGAACAACTCCGGCTGATCAGATCATAGCACTGAAAAAGCAGCCACGCTATAAACCAGATCTGGAGCAAGTTGTAAATGTTATCAATCGTCATGTTATCACTCCTTAAACAGATCATCTAAAACCATATATGCCAGATATGCAAACTCAATAACAATGATTGCAACCACAACATACATCAGACATCACCTTCAAACAGCCAGTGCAGGAAGTAGCCTAACAGTCCAATCACACCGGCAAACAGGATTGCAGACGTAAGGGAAAAGCTAAAGCCACCTATCGTTACATGCTGTGCAAACAGCCATTTCATGAAGTTGAACAGATATACAAATACAGTCATATCACATACCTCTTACAATCTTAAATATTATTACCAATAGATTCAGCGTCATGGCGGCAGTTATTAATACCCAGATAGCGGCAGGGATTGCAGTTAACCACATGTTAAACAAGAGTATAAAGCTTTTAGCTTCCGTCATACATAGTTTCAAATATCCAACAAGGTCAAAGCTTGACGGGTCTATCGGGTCAACAGGATCCGGATTATCCGGGTCAGGATCTGGACTAGGACCGGGACTAGGTGGAGTAACAGGGTCCACAGGACCATCCGGAGTAGTAGGGTCATAATTATACGCTCCATTACCAATTGCATCTCTCAATGATTTATACACCCAGTTATACGCATATGTTGGTTTAGCGTATATGATAGTGCCATCCTTAATGATATACGGCTGAATGATTGCATAATAGCCGATCAGATTCGCAGAACCGTTTACACCGAACAGGAGATTTCCGGCATCACCACCATTGAATATTTTAGCAGTCAAGTCCTTAGTATAGTTTTGTCCGGCGGTTAGCTTAGAAGCTGTCGTTACAGAACCATCAAGTTCAACCGCATAGACATTACATTTATTACTCGATATTGTTTTGAACAGAGTTCCAGAATGACGACCACCGCCGCCGGAGTAAGCTTTACCGACTACAAGACGACCAGAAGAATCTATTGTTATGTTTTCCTTGACTTTCTGAGTGAAACTACTGGATAATCCTACCGTTTCAAAGATACGTGATATAGATGTCCATATGTTTGAATCCATGTAAACACCATATGCTTCAAATATATAGTAAAGCTGATAGCCATCATCACGCAGGTTATACAACTCTTTTACACGCTTGGAGTTCATAGCGGCATTGAATTGCATAGCATACTTCTTTGCATCAATCGGCTCAATAGCAGCCTTGTCAAAGTAGGGCAGAGATTCATCATAATCACCTTTATCATTTATGAGATCGCCATAATTTTCTGCCCCCTTTTCGTCTATTTCACCACGTAAGTATGCTTCCGCTTTTTCCTTGCTAGAGAACAAATAGCAATTTAATACGATAGAAGAACAGTCTTCAATCTGACTTGTACCGGATAACTTATCAGAAGAACGCACCCATTTATCACGGCTATTATTTATCCAGTTCGTCCAATAAGTTTTTGTCCACGCAGAAGCAGACGTCAACGAGGTTATAAATACATAACGATCTTCATAAGCGTTCGGCTTATTTGATTCTTTATAAGCGCAAACATTCTTCTTTGTACCACCTTGTAGATACAAACATTTATCATATTCATACTGTTTCCACGAAGCATTATAGCCGGTAGCATTACAGAGATACATATAACCGTCACCCGGTGCTTTAGAATCGGAAAATGATTTATCACTACTATCAGAATCTGCCTGTTCTGAATCATATTCAGTAGATACATCTGCTATATCCTCTGCATAGGTTATTTCTGGCAATACGGATACAATAGCAACGATAGCAGCCAGACAAAACATCAATATCTTAAATTCATTACTTTGAATATTAATTTTCAAAAATATCACTCCTCTCAAAAGGTATAAAAATAGGGCAGTAGCGAAAACTACCGCCCGTAGCTAAGTTGCGTAAGCCTACATAGCAGTATGCTTTACACGTGTCACGATACCGAAACCGGCAGGAACTAAAACAGCAAGTACGAATGCACAAGCCATGATCGGTTCACCTTTGATAACGTCCAAAATCCACGTCAGAACTGTTTTACCAAGTTCCAGAGCGGCAGACGCATCAAACGCATTTGCAGTACCGGCGGAAACCTCCGCTAACATCATAGGAAACATAGCTATTTACCTCCTTTTTCAGATTTATCAGAAACGGTCTTAGCGTCAGCCTGTGAGACATCACTAAATTCCTCCGGAGGTTCATTTTCCTTTGGTAAACCGTTTATGAACACATTAAAACCGAGATCACATTCACGACCACAGTCGGCACGTGAGAGACCAACAGCAAGATAGAAGCGGTCAGTAGTAAGAGTGCATAACTCTTTATATACTTCCTCACTCACAAACTTATCAAGTCGAGTGCCAGCCAGTAACGGCAACTCCGGACATCCGACAATGACAGCACCTACACGATACCATTCTTTACCAGATTTCTGACCAATTCCGGAAGTCATTCCGGTTAATACTACATCACAAATCGTCTGCATAACTTATTCCTCCTTAAACTTTGCATAACTTTTGAAAAATTCCATATCTATATCAGTCATCCATTCCTTAAAGTCCTGTTCCAGTTTCCACTGGTAAAACAGGATGGCGAACTGGACAGCTAATAATATCAATCCTACAATGATCGTCATGTGATCACCACCTTGACAGATTAATTATTTTTGTACTAGAATAGCAGTATCGATCTAGCGGATAAATCTATCCTTTTGTGCCAGTTGTGCTAGAACATGTACTTTGCACCAACTTACGAAGTTTATCTTCCAATGTTTCAAGCTCTATGTTATCTATAAGTCCGTAATGGTATGAAAAATTTGCTTCACTTTCAATATCCTTTACTTCTTTCATCAACATACACATTGAACATCCATGTTTACCTATGCGGACACTTAACTGTTCAATCCTTGTAGATAACTGTCCATACATTAAATATCACTCCTTTTTCCCTCTTTTGAATATTAATTTTCAAAACTGGACAAGTAGGAGAGGGGAGTTATACTTGTCCAGTCCCCCGGTATGGCGATAGGACACCAGTTTTTTCTTAATCTACAAATATGCGACACATAACAAACATTACAACAGCAAGAGCAAGTATAACTGCTATTCCCCAAAAAGAACACTTGTAGAAATCATTCATAGTTTCTCTATTTCTTAAATATCCAGATGTATCTACTTGAAGTTCCTGAACCACTTTTGTATTAGCATTCAGTACCTTTTCTGACACATTCAAACTAGAACCCTCGTTGATAGTCTTTTCCAAGCTTGTTTCTGCTTCATCTTTTGTCATATAGTGTACCGTCCAGATTGTACAACTATCATCATCCGGAAGCAGTACCGCTACCAGATCTTCTGAATTACTCATGCTTGCACCTCTCAATCTTTGTAATTTCCTCAGAAAAAACAGCTAACTTTCGCAAGATCACCATATAACGATTTCGTACATCAACCAAATCATTAAATTCTGACACCACATACGGCAATTCACGTTCCGAGCATTCTTCACTACATGTATCATCAGTAAGGTACATAATGCGGTCATCCAATTCATCAATAGTACCGCATAGCCGGAAGATATAATAATTTACGCATAAGCGGAGTGCTTCAATATCTTCCTTGCTAACTCTAAGAGCTACATGAGTTCTGTTTTCTGATAATTCAATTACCATTTTCTTCACCTCTCTCTTTTTTATGCTTACGTGCATATTGTACGTAGCGATTAGTTATATAATAGCGTACAATTTGTACGTAGTCAATACCTTTTTATTTTTTTTAGGGGAATTTATATAAATGTTTAACAAGAGACTTCGACAAATGCGCATGAACCGCAATTTAACACAGCAAAACATGGCAGATAATATTAATGTAGCACTACGCACATATCAATGCTATGAAACAGGCACAAGAAATCCTTCTCTTGATCTTCTGGTGCAAATAGCTGATATATTAGATGTCCCTACAGATTATCTGCTTGGACGTGATGCATATTTAAAATCCATAGGTGTTAACGTTATATCATGGGAGGATAGAAATGGACAACCAGAATAGCACTGAAAATATTGAAAAACTGATTCATGACGGTAACCAGTTTATTTATGATCAGAATTTCATGATTCAGGAACAAAATAAACTTCTTGATCAAGAAAATATAAACCTGATGAATGTAATTGAAGAGCTGGAACACACAAACAGTAAGCTTAATACACTTATTGTTATATTGTTAATTCCGTATATTATCACAATCATCTTCATAATATTATCTGCTGCAGGTGTGATAGTCTCCACAGGTTTTCTAAGTCATTTACTTGGACTATGATATTTTACAGGCTATTATATCATAGTCCAAACAATTCAGTTATTCTTTTTTCTTCCTCTGGTGATACTGTCATAAAGCCGTCTTTCGGAGCTTGACCGGAAGTAGCACGATACTTAAGCATATCATAGGTGGAATACTCCGACATAGGGACCTGATACACTTTATATTCTTTTCCATCTTTCCAGTGATAAACTACATAGTCTATTCTATTTGCAAGCTGATCATATGTATCATATTCACGATCGCACCGATCAACCATTTTCTTATACATTTCCTCCGGGGGATATATACTTGTTATATGTACCTCATTCCAGGCCATGCAATTATCTTTATATCTACAACCTATATCCAGACTGTAATTATTCAGGATTGCAAGCAAGGTTCCATAGGACAGGCTATACGGCTTAAATTCATCCAGAAAAAGGACCGGCTGATAATCGTATTTATCAAAAGGGCCTTTTCGGTAATCGACAACCTTATAAACGTTTTCTTTTCCGAGCTTTTCTTCCAGCTCCATCATTGAGTATGATTTTCCGGAGAAACTCTTTCCTACATGCCAGTAGGTCACTACCTGTCGATATGTTGGAGTTTCCTTTTCACGTTTGCGAACGTATGCTTTTGTCAGCATTGATTCATAACGGTATGCACTCAATCCCAATTCATCAAGAATCTGCTTCGGAGTCATGCCAGATCTTAACATCTCATCCATCTGTTTTAAATCTGATCTTTGTCCTTGATTTCCTTTGATTGCACCGACCTGCGCCATTGCAGTAACTATTTCATCTTTTTCTGCATACTTTCCACGCTTATATATATAGTCCTCAGCTTCTTTCTTATTGCCGCGCGTAGGCTCTATGTGAAACCGTTTATCAAACAACTTTTGAACCTGCTTAAAGGTGAACCGGTCAGAATCTGAGTTTTCGACTTCAAGAACCATGTGCAGATGATGGAAACCATTGCCAGATATGCAGTATGTCACAGCTCCTATACGTCCTGGTTTACTGTTTACCCACATGTTAAGTACGGTATCACATACTTCCTGATCTGACAGACTGGCAAGAAATGATGGAGTAGAAGATAAGACTTTTTTCTTTCCATCTGCATCAAATACAATTTCACCATGTACATCATGCTCATATTCGATTATTTCTCTAGGATTAGGCCAGACGATAAATACACTTGCATAAGTTGCCATATTTTTCCCTCACTCTCAGTACGTACATTTTGTACGTTAAAATATAGCGTACATTTTGCACGTAGTCAAGCATTTTTTCCGGAAGTTGCATTTTTTCCGGAAGTGAGCCTATTTTTTCCGGAAGTTGATTTTTATTTTCCGTAAGTTAAACCCTTGATTTATAAGGCTTTTCGTGAATTTTTTTCCGTTTCCGTAAGTGGGGGTAATACTAACCCCCACTTGCAAGCGTTACGGATTCGACACACACAGCGAATCCTATCACCCTTTATATTCCCCTCAAAGGGGAAAGAGCCTAAAGCTTCTGCATTGCCGCCAGCGAGAAAAACAACACGCCTGCAGGCAGTCGGTTCTTTTTCTTTCGCTGTCTGCAATGTGGGGGCATGCATATCCGCTAGAGAGTATCCCGGCTCCGCCGGCGAGCAAGTAGCATCCGCAACACCGGAGTAAGGTTCTTTATCGCACAACTGGTTCAACAGCAGTTACTAATTAAGCAAGTAGCTACCGCACAGCAGAAGTAGTGGGAGGCTTTTCATCCTGTCAAGACAATTAAAAATTTTTGCACACAAAATTTTTTAATTGGCACAAGGCAACTTGACAGAATGAAATCTGTATGACCGCCTAGCCATGGCGATAGACGGAAGCAAGGAAAAACATCCTTGCGTCCATCTATCGACACGTCTATTCTGCCATACAGACCGCAGAGCTTTACATATGATCAGATTCACTATACCTCCGGTGGGGCTCCAGTCCAAAAGCAAGGTTTTGCTCCGCACGGGGGAAGAACTCAACAGATAGCAGGTTGCCGGTCAATTTTTTTTGCGTGTCGCTCCGCACAGGGGAAGAACTCAGCCGCAGACATACGAAAGAAGAACCGACCACCGGCGGGCGTGTTGTTTTTGCTGTCAGAATCAGAGCTACCGGCTGATAGCCTTACCGCTTGCAAGTGGGGGATACCTTTTGTGCATATTACACAAAGGTGTACACATATATATCATGATTTTTGTGCAATATATGTGTACATTTATAGTTGAAATATGTGTACACATATGATAGAATATAAGTATGAAAGGAGGACATAAAAAAAAGGGAAGTCCGGCAAGACTTCCCAAACAGTAACCCATCAACCTCATTATGAAAGGAGCTACTAATGAAAGTGTACAACAGATTTTCGAAAAAAGCAATTAAAAAGTTTATGTATGACACAAGCGGTCATACCGAGTATTGGCAGTTTATAAGAGCCATGGAGACATTGCACAACTTCGGTTTCATTGATGATGAAACATGGAGATATGTGCTAGACACAGACTGTCACTTGTTTAATACAAGAAGGTAGCATTTCCGGAGCGTGTCGGATTTCCGGCACGTTCCACCAATAGAGATTTTGAATATTAATTTACAAAAAGGAGAGATTAACCATGAAAGAGAATACAAGCTATACAAGAGTAACCGGATACTTAAATAAAATTTTCAAGTATGTTAACGAATACTTTTTTGCTGGAGAACTTCCAGCTCCGACTATCACGATACAAAGCACACCTAGAGCATATGGTCATTTCACACCATGGAAAAGCTGGACAACTTCCAAGGATGGCGAGCAGATCGGACAGGTAGAAATCAATTTAGGAGCTGAAACACTTAATAGACCAATCGAAAACACGGTTGCAACTATGATTCATGAATGCGTACATTATTATTGTTACTTGAATAATATCAAGGATACATCCAGAAATGGCAGCTATCACAATAAACGCTTCAAGGCAGAAGCCGAGAAAAGAGGTTTAACAATCTCATATGATGGAAGAATCGGTTGGAGTATCACAGAACCGGGCGAGGACGTGATAAACTTCTGTATTGAATATAACTTACAAGATATATTCATTCACCGGAATGGTGCTTATTACATGCCAGCAGGTGGCACAAAAGGCACACATGGAAAAGCCGGAGCAGGAGAGGACGGAGAAGAACCAAAGAAAAAAACGAATAATAGTATTAAGTGGGTATGTCCGGAATGCGGCATGATCGCACGTACCACAAAGATCTGCCGGATGATGTGCATGGACTGTATGAAAGAACTGGAAAAAGCCTAGAAAATAGGCTTTTCCTTTTTGAATATTAATATTCAATATGGTACAATAAGCAGGAAAGGAGCTGATACAATGGCATATTCAGAAGCACAGAAGAAAGCAACTATTAAATATAAAAAGGAACACTATGAGAGACTGGCTATTGAAGTACCAACCGGAAAAAGAGAAGAGTATAAAGCAGTAGCAAAAAGCAAGGGTCTTTCTTTGAATCAATATGTTATCGGACTGATAGAAGCAGACATACAGCGAGGGGAGTAATCGCACCATGCACACGACGCACGACGAATAGCACCGCTCCAGCGGTGCTATTCTTTAGCCTTTTACGAGTTTCTTTCCCGATCGTGTCAGGTGTCCGGTATCGTATACGGATAGGTTTTTCTGTCTACCAGCAAGCACTTCTTTGCTTGACTTTGCTTTTTCTTTCGTAATCAGATTTACAAGGGCCTTTGTGTCGTACATCTTGTACATCCAACTAGGGATGTGCATAAAGTCCCATGTAAGCTTTTTTACCATGCGTGGATTGTCGCAGGTCTCGAGGTCATACGCAGAATATACGTAGTGTATTACGGTATTGAAAAGCGGAATGTGGCGGCATTCTATAACTCTATCCATGATATTACGCACAAGGGCATCTAAGTACCGGAAGCGCTGTCCTACAAGGATGATATACATATTGTTATGCCGACAGGTCACAAGGCTCTTAATCTGTTCCTCATTTTGGAAATTATTCTTAAAATTCCGGGAGTTAAGAACAGCGTTGCACTCATCTATCAATACGATATTATAAGTAGCGGAATTGTCCTGTTCACCGAGATCAACTAACTGCTGCATATTCTTAAATGGAGTCACCGGAACACCGTCTATTTCCAAGTTTGCAATGACATTTACTTTCCAAGTTATCCAGTGTGGATTTTTACACTTATAATCAAAAGTGCGAGCACCATTATAACGAGTATAAAGCCGATGTACTTTCGCAACTGCCGAAAGCGTCTTGCAACAGCCAAACACTTTTGACGTGTGTGCAACATAGCCATCAATAACACCGAGATCTTTTGGGTAGTTATATTCCCGGTAGCGAAAAAAGTTGAAGCTATTCACCACGAATGATCGTAGCAGGCGGTCAGCATTAAACACTACATACCTGTAAGGCTTCCAGAAGAGGAGCAGGAGAGCAAGCAGGGCAATCCATTTCTTACCATAGCCGAGCAGGATGAACAGCAGGAGAGCATATACCAGTATAATTCCTGTTATCCGAACCACCTTAATCAAGGTTTTCTTTTTCGATATTGCTTTGATTGTTTTTCGTATGATCTTAATTATCTTTTTCATACATTACCTCATACTTTTCACCATTGGCACCAATACGGAGATTAAGCTGGTCAGAACGTTCACAACCAAGCAGAGTGCCAGACAACGAGCTACAAATATATATTCCGGTGCAAGCGTTAATTCACCGACCATCAGATTTATAATACTATCCATTCCTTATCACATCCTTTTTTTGAATATTAATATTCAATTTTGTTTCTGTCGCAGAGAAGCGGCAATCTTTGAACAACTCCGGCTGATCAGATCATAGCACTGAAAAAGCAGCCACGCTATAAACCAGATCTGGAGCAAGTTGTAAATGTTATCAATCGTCATGTTATCACTCCTTAAACAGATCATCTAAAACCATATATGCCAGATATGCAAACTCAATAACAATGATTGCAACCACAACATACATCAGACATCACCTTCAAACAGCCAGTGCAGGAAGTAGCCTAACAGTCCAATCACACCGGCAAACAGGATTGCAGACGTAAGGGAAAAGCTAAAGCCACCTATCGTTACATGCTGTGCAAACAGCCATTTCATGAAGTTGAACAGATATACAAATACAGTCATATCACATACCTCTTACAATCTTAAATATTATTACCAATAGATTCAGCGTCATGGCGGCAGTTATTAATACCCAGATAGCGGCAGGGATTGCAGTTAACCACATGTTAAACAAGAGTATAAAGCTTTTAGCTTCCGTCATACATAGTTTCAAATATCCAACAAGGTCAAAGCTTGACGGGTCTATCGGGTCAACAGGATCCGGATTATCCGGGTCAGGATCTGGACTAGGACCGGGACTAGGTGGAGTAACAGGGTCCACAGGACCATCCGGAGTAGTAGGGTCATAATTATACGCTCCATTACCAATTGCATCTCTCAATGATTTATACACCCAGTTATACGCATATGTTGGTTTAGCGTATATGATAGTGCCATCCTTAATGATATACGGCTGAATGATTGCATAATAGCCGATCAGATTCGCAGAACCGTTTACACCGAACAGGAGATTTCCGGCATCACCACCATTGAATATTTTAGCAGTCAAGTCCTTAGTATAGTTTTGTCCGGCGGTTAGCTTAGAAGCTGTCGTTACAGAACCATCAAGTTCAACCGCATAGACATTACATTTATTACTCGATATTGTTTTGAACAGAGTTCCAGAATGACGACCACCGCCGCCGGAGTAAGCTTTACCGACTACAAGACGACCAGAAGAATCTATTGTTATGTTTTCCTTGACTTTCTGAGTGAAACTACTGGATAATCCTACCGTTTCAAAGATACGTGATATAGATGTCCATATGTTTGAATCCATGTAAACACCATATGCTTCAAATATATAGTAAAGCTGATAGCCATCATCACGCAGGTTATACAACTCTTTTACACGCTTGGAGTTCATAGCGGCATTGAATTGCATAGCATACTTCTTTGCATCAATCGGCTCAATAGCAGCCTTGTCAAAGTAGGGCAGAGATTCATCATAATCACCTTTATCATTTATGAGATCGCCATAATTTTCTGCCCCCTTTTCGTCTATTTCACCACGTAAGTATGCTTCCGCTTTTTCCTTGCTAGAGAACAAATAGCAATTTAATACGATAGAAGAACAGTCTTCAATCTGACTTGTACCGGATAACTTATCAGAAGAACGCACCCATTTATCACGGCTATTATTTATCCAGTTCGTCCAATAAGTTTTTGTCCACGCAGAAGCAGACGTCAACGAGGTTATAAATACATAACGATCTTCATAAGCGTTCGGCTTATTTGATTCTTTATAAGCGCAAACATTCTTCTTTGTACCACCTTGTAGATACAAACATTTATCATATTCATACTGTTTCCACGAAGCATTATAGCCGGTAGCATTACAGAGATACATATAACCGTCACCCGGTGCTTTAGAATCGGAAAATGATTTATCACTACTATCAGAATCTGCCTGTTCTGAATCATATTCAGTAGATACATCTGCTATATCCTCTGCATAGGTTATTTCTGGCAATACGGATACAATAGCAACGATAGCAGCCAGACAAAACATCAATATCTTAAATTCATTACTTTGAATATTAATTTTCAAAAATATCACTCCTCTCAAAAGGTATAAAAATAGGGCAGTAGCGAAAACTACCGCCCGTAGCTAAGTTGCGTAAGCCTACATAGCAGTATGCTTTACACGTGTCACGATACCGAAACCGGCAGGAACTAAAACAGCAAGTACGAATGCACAAGCCATGATCGGTTCACCTTTGATAACGTCCAAAATCCACGTCAGAACTGTTTTACCAAGTTCCAGAGCGGCAGACGCATCAAACGCATTTGCAGTACCGGCGGAAACCTCCGCTAACATCATAGGAAACATAGCTATTTACCTCCTTTTTCAGATTTATCAGAAACGGTCTTAGCGTCAGCCTGTGAGACATCACTAAATTCCTCCGGAGGTTCATTTTCCTTTGGTAAACCGTTTATGAACACATTAAAACCGAGATCACATTCACGACCACAGTCGGCACGTGAGAGACCAACAGCAAGATAGAAGCGGTCAGTAGTAAGAGTGCATAACTCTTTATATACTTCCTCACTCACAAACTTATCAAGTCGAGTGCCAGCCAGTAACGGCAACTCCGGACATCCGACAATGACAGCACCTACACGATACCATTCTTTACCAGATTTCTGACCAATTCCGGAAGTCATTCCGGTTAATACTACATCACAAATCGTCTGCATAACTTATTCCTCCTTAAACTTTGCATAACTTTTGAAAAATTCCATATCTATATCAGTCATCCATTCCTTAAAGTCCTGTTCCAGTTTCCACTGGTAAAACAGGATGGCGAACTGGACAGCTAATAATATCAATCCTACAATGATCGTCATGTGATCACCACCTTGACAGATTAATTATTTTTGTACTAGAATAGCAGTATCGATCTAGCGGATAAATCTACGTTTTTCCGCTTGAATAAATAAATGAATAGTAGTAGTTACGATACATTAATGTTATAATATATCTATGGAGGTGTTCTTATGGCTAAAGATTCTGAACATTATAAGAAAAAAGATCATGATCAGAAAGCTTTGTATCATGAATTATTAAGTCAATTACCACCATGTGCGCGTGATTATCTTCGTGACAAAGATCTTACGACACAGGTAAGTACTCGTATTTCATATGCATATGATCTTCTGACTTTTTTTAGATATATAAAGAATATGAACCCATGCTTTAAATCAAAGGAAATTGTTAATATATCCTATGACGATCTGCAATTATTTACATCTGATGATATTTCTGAATACCAGCATTATCTGGAGTTCAGCACAGAGCGACTGGATGGTGAGGATCATGAAAACGGAAAACGATCCATAGCCCGCAAAATGGCGCCGTTACGAGGCTTATATGAATACCATTTAAAGCACGACAATATTATCAAAAATCCTATGCTTTTGGTTCCAATGCCTCGTATAAAGAAAGATAAAAATATTGTCCGGATGACAGCTTTTGAAGTTCAGGATATTCTGGATGCGATTGAAAAAGGAAACGGTCAAATGTCTGAACGTCAGAGAAAAAGTTGTGAACGCACGAAACAACGAGATTTAGCTATTCTTACATTAATGTTAGGAACCGGCATTCGGGTTTCAGAATGTGTTGGCCTGGATGTTACAGACGTTGATTTTAAAGTCAATTCTCTAACAATCGTCAGAAAAGGCGGTGGCCAGGACATTGTTTATTTTGGTGATGAAGTACATCAAGTGCTTGAGGACTATATTGAGGGCGAACGGAAACATATTACAATTGCAGATGGTCAGGATAAGGCTTTGTTCATATCCTCGAAAGGAAATCGAATGAGTGTCGATGCCATTGAGCGTCTGGTAAAAAAATATGGTCGTATTGCTGTACCAAATAAAAAAATAACACCTCATAAGCTAAGAAGTACTTATGGTACTGCACTCTATCGTGAAACCGGCGATATTCGTCTGGTTGCTGATGTTCTGGGACATGAAAATATTAACACAACCATTGATTATTATGCAGCAATCGAGGATGAACATAAACGAAAAGCTGCCGGTGCCGTGTCTTTAAGAAATAAAAAAAATGAAAGCAAATAGATAAAAGGAGTTAATTCATTATATGAAACCTCAAAAACTACTCACCTATACCAGAAAAGCAATCGAAGATTATCATATGATTGAGCAAGGTGATAAAATTGCTATTGGAATTTCCGGTGGAAAAGATAGCCTGACTCTTTTATATGCATTGAGTAAGCTTAAAGAATTTTATCCGATTTCCTTCGATCTAGTTGCATTAACAATTGATCTAGGCTTTACGGACTATGATACTTCTCTCCTATCCCAATATGCTGACAGTCTCCATGTGCCCTACTATATAGAAAAGACACAGATTGCAGATATCGTCTTTACATACCGACAGGAAGAAAATCCATGTTCTCTCTGCAGCCGAATGCGAAAAGGTGCTTTTAACGAACGAGCCAAAGCTTTAGGTTGTAATAAAATCGCATATGCACATCATAAGGATGATGTGCTGGATAGCTTTTTAATGTCAATGCTATATGAAGGAAGAATACATACATTCTCTCCGGTGACTCATCTGGAACGTTCAGAGCTCACTTTGATTCGTCCATTAATTTATGCATATGAAGGAGAAATTAAATCCTTTGCAACTGAACAACAGCTACCGGTTTGCAAAAATCCATGTCCGGCAGATGGTATTACTAAACGTCAGGAATCCAAAAATCTGCTTCTGGAATTGAAAAAAACCGTTCCCCAGGTTAAAGAACGGATTTTTTCAGCAATTACAGGTTCCGGAATAGATGGATGGTAAATTGGGTTAATTTAAGGCCCTTATACACAGCCTTAAGACTCCTATCGCGGTTTCTCTGCATAATATGGAATCAGAAGATAGCAGCCACTTGTAATCTGATCCTCATCAATATGGTTTAATTCCTGAATCTCTTTTATAAATGCTTTACGGTTTGAATATCCTTCGGTTTTATATGTATCTGCAATCTCCCATAAGGTATCCCCCGGTTGGATTTCAATGCTGGTATAATATTTATGAAGTTCATGTTCCGGAGCAGCATTAACAGTTTTTCCTGTATTTAACAGAAATATAATCAATACGACAGTTATCAATACTGTGCAGATTGTATATAATGCTGCTTTCGGATGAATTCTGACTCCAACAGAAATCCCTTCTAGCATCTCCTCTTTTAAGAATGAAATATTTCTCAATGCTTTCATATGTGTATTCATAATACATACCTCCTGTTAATCTGGCAATATATTCATTCACTTATTGCGAACATTTGTTTTCGAACGTAGGTTTATTATAGCGAACAATCGTTTGCATGTCAATATGTTTTAGAATAAATGTTCGGAAAATTTGTTCGAAACATTTGTTTGCAAAATTTATAAAAATGTGTTATAGTATATAAAACACATGTACGTTGAGAAAGATAAATGATTTTATCATGATTCCATATGAATAAAATCGAATTAGTTAATTTAGGAGGAGTTATATATGGCTACTGGAAAAATATCTGATAAGCAACGAGAAATTTTAGAATATATGAAAGAAGAGATTCTGTCAAAAGGTTATCCGCCTTCAGTTCGTGAGATCTGCAGTGCAGTTCATTTGAAGTCTACTTCTTCTGTTCATGCACATCTGGAGACACTTGAAAAGAATGGTTATATTAGAAGAGATCCGACAAAACCTCGTGCAATTGAAATTGTCGATGACTCATTTAATCTTACACGTCGTGAACTTGTAAATGTACCGATTTTAGGTGATGTTGCTGCAGGACAGCCTTTACTTGCGATTGATAATATTATGGGGTACTTTCCTATTTCACCGGAGTTTGTCAATAATAAGCAGACTTTTATGCTGCATGTTAAAGGTGAAAGTATGATTAATGCCGGCATTTTCAATGGAGATCTTTTGGTTGTAGAACAGACATCCGTTGCCCGAAATGGGGAAATTATAGTCGCATTAATAGATGATTCTGCTACAGTTAAGACTTTCTATAAAGAGAAGGATCATATCCGATTACAACCGGAAAATGATGCCATGGATCCTATTATTGTAAAAGATGTTACCATCTTAGGCCGAGTAATTGGATTATATCGCCAGTTCTAATTTCCTGTTGTTTGAAAAATTGTTAAAGATAATCAGATATATCAATAAAAATGAAGTATAAATAAATCAGAATGAGACCCGAAATAAAACAGATGGTTCATAGATAACGAAAACAATCTATGAACCACCTGTTTTATTTATTCTAAGAATATACCACATCACAGTAAAATCCGACTTTGTTCTCTTTACAGCTGGCATATCGATATCGTACAACTGTGCCTTCGTTAAAACGTACAAACATCTGTGAGTATGGATAGCCAACCTTTCCTATCATCCGTTGAAACTGTGTCTGTGCTTCTTCCAGGCTGAAATCGGCAAGTTTTACATCCACTACCAGACGATTATAATGAATGGTCACGCAATAGCTTTTCAGACCTTTACAATCTGCCAGATAGTGGTTAAATGCGCATTCCACCTCCGGATCAGCCGATAAATGAATATATTTTAAATATTCGTTAAATACTCGAAACATCTTTTTCCTGCCTTCCCATTCGTCTCAACACTTGATGTATTATCTTAATAATATGTAAACTATACTGCATCTGACTTTGTGTCTCCGTCAGAATGTATTTTAACAGAGCTTTGAATTTCCCAGTGTTCTTCTGTCGCAGCCTCTTCTGGCTGTATATCCGGTATTGATTTAAATACTTCTACAAATTTATCAAAATTATCCTTAAACAACTCCACTACCTTCGGATCAAATTGTGTACCACTGCCGAGTGAAATCTCATTATAGGTTTGTGCCAGTGTCCAGCCCTCTTTATAACATCTGGATGCAGATAATGCGTCAAATACATCAGCAAGGGCCATTAAACGGCTGACATATGCGATTTCTTCACCCTTCATGCCAAGGTATCCTTTGCCATCCCAACGCTCATGATGCTGCAGTGCAATCGTTCTTGCAATCTCCATAATCTCGCCGGTTGCATTATGTAAAAGCGCTTCACCATATAATACATGATTTTTAACGACTGCATACTCTTCATCCGTAAGCTTACCCGGTTTATTCAGAATCTCCTCCGGAATCATTAATTTACCGATATCATGCATCATGGATGCTGTACAAACCATATCCGTATAGTTTGGATCAAAGCCGGATGCTTCACATAAAATCTTAACGTATTTCGAAACTCTTCGTACATGTTCACCGGTTGACTTTGATTTTGATTCACAGATGTTGGAGAATGAAAGTATGATCTCCTCCTGTGAGTTCTTCAACTGCTGTGAATATACGAAAATATCCGACATCATCTCATTATTCCGGTCTACGATAAAATATGCTACAAACGACATAAATACCAGAATCAGTTCTTTCGGCAGGAAATTATAAAAGATTGCACTCTCGATATTCTGTGCCAACGGATCATTCGGGATCAGTCCAAAATACAGATTGAAAAACGCAGACCCTAAAGTACATACCGTATTTACCAGTGTAGTAAACAGTACCAGCACTCGGTTATAATAAAGAGATGCAATCAATAACGGAAACAGTACAATGGCTGATGCATAATAGGAAAGGAACGAACAAAGTACCGCACTTACCAATGATGTACACACAACAACCAGATACATAATAAAATTCTTTTCGATTTTCAGACAGTTAATGAATAGTGTTGGTATCAATAAAAGAAAGCCACAACTTGCAAGACAAAAGGTAATGGCTGCTTTATCAAAATTAATCAGATTACTGAATACAAGACACCATATGATCAACAGTAAATATAAGGTATATCGTAAGGTTCTTGCTACAATATTATTAATCTTTACATTGTTAAATTTTAAAAATAAATCTAAATCCATACGCCCACCCAAATTAATTATGATATAACTATAATGCTTAGTGATACCAATGTCAACATTATAATGTTGACATTATAAAGATGCTTTATCTACTGGAACTCCATCTCTCCAGATACGTTCCAAGTCATAAAATAACCGGTCTTCTTTTGAAAAAATATGGACAATTACATCTGAATAATCCATCAATATCCAATTCGCACTGTTATACCCTTCCGTCTGATGAAGTGCATATCCTGCCTTATGGCAATCCTCTCCCACATTATCTGCCAGTGCCTGTACCTGATTACGGTTTGTACCATTGGCAATAATGAAATAATCGGCAATCGTTGATATCTTAGAAATATCAATAATCCGTATATCTTCTGCTTTCTTTTCTTCCAGTGAATGAACGATCAGTTTTGCTAATTCCCTTGCACTCATATAATTATCTCCTGTTATTTCCTTCTACATAGAATCGATAGGTTTCTTTTGAAATCGGGTCGATTTCGCGGTTTTCCTGAGCCAGATAATCCAAGACACTGGTCAGAATGTGTATCAAACAAAGATCCAAATCGGTAAATGCCTCCCTCCGGATCTGCGGAAGCTCCGGCAGCATTTTGCGATTCGGTTCGATATAATCTGCAATATAAATAATCTTGTCCAGATCCGACATATTCGGGCATCCGGTTGTATGCCAGGTGATCGCAGACAGGATTTCACGGTCTTTAATCTTATATTTATCTTTGGCGACTGCCGCTCCAAGCTTTGCATGAAGTAATTCCGGATTTTGACGCTCATAATCCGAAATGGACAATCGATACTTTTCACATTTTGCCAGTTTCTCTTCTGTCGGATAATTTTTAGCACAGTCATGCAGTAATCCGGCAATGGCAGCCTGTTCTACGTTGACCCTATGGCACATTGCCATAGCCGCTGCTGTATATTCTACACCCAGACTATGTTCAAATCGTTTGGCCGTCAGTCGTTCTTTCAGTTTTTCACGTATTTCTATTCGATCCATCTTTCCGGTTCCTTCCTCATAATGTAAGCGGTTTATATTGTACTATATAACTGATGTTCATCAATATATGTTCTCACTTCGGCAGGAATCCATTCTGCGGTTGACTGATGCTCCCTGATTGCATTCCGGATCTCAGTTGAGGAAATATCCATCATTGCCACATTCAGGAATAAAATCTGCCCTTCCGGAACTTCCTGAAGTAATTTCTCTCGTGCTGCATATAATGTCTGAAAATCCGCACCCGGTCTGGGTGCGCAGAGAAATGCGCACTCCCGCAATAGGTTCGAATACTCTCTCCATTCCCTGAAATGGGTCAAAGAATCCCCACCGATAATAAAATAAAGCCGAGCATTCGGATATAACCGGTGAAGTTCCCGTATCGTATCAATCGAATAGGTCGGACCGCTTCGCTTAAGTTCAATATCCGAAAAACGCATATACGGATAATCTTTAATCGCCAGCCGGATCATTTCGCTGCGCAGATCCGGAGCCAATAACTCCTTAGACTCCTTATAAACCGGAAGCCGGTTCGGAATCACCAGGATCCGGTCCAGATGAAATTGTCGATAGGCACACTGCGCCAGCATTAAATGCCCGTTGTGGATCGGATTAAAAGTACCACCCATGATACCGATTTTCTCGACTGTCTCCATAGACAACTCCTGCTTTCCTATTATTTAGGTAACATAATCTTTTTATGGTCGCGCGATTCTTTATATAATACAATTTTCTTGCCAATCACCTGAACCACCTGTGCTCCGGAACGCTCTGCAATCAAAACAGCTAATTCCTTCGGATCATCCGCACAGTTTTTCAAGACACTGATCTTGATCAATTCCCGTTTTTCTAACGCTTCTCTGATTCCTTCTATAAATTCCGGAGTGACGGAAGCTTT
>OIZV01000205.1_pt1 | contig 37833 bp, 39 predicted proteins | sample 1588681 | NCBI WGS metagenome assembly OIZV01 (sample SAMN03283281) | human gut metagenome | biome: human-associated habitat; material: feces | host: Homo sapiens | place: Peru | collected 2012 | reverse complement strand
AAGAGGTAAGATAACACCCTCTGCAAAAAAGGTATCGTTATCTTACCTCAACAAAATTTGTGCCTGTATAACCGTCGTCAACATAAAATCTGGTGTTGCCGAAGCCGTTTTCTTTTGCATACTTGGTAAGCATACGCTTTTGATTTGCAACGGAATTGGAATCGCCCTCTGCGCCGTCGTCACGGGACAGACGGCAGTACAAAGCTGTAATGCCTACATTGTCTTGTTTCTTTTTCGACTGCATTTAGTCCTCCTTTCCGGCAGTCGAACACACATATTCTACTGCCATTTTACCGGGTGGAGATTCGTTCGTCAAATCTACGAAATCACTTGTAATAATTCTTTTGAATCGGTCTGTAATAGACGGATTGCTTTGCACCTTTGCCGTCCGAAAAGACGAGCCTGCGATATACTTGACTCCGTTTATTACATATTCGTTTTCTTGCTGTGCAAGACCACATATAAATTTCATAATATTTCCTTACCTTTCATCACGATTTTTTCTTGCTCTCTCACGGCGCATATAGTCATCGCCAATGAGCTTCAGAATTGCATTGTATACATCTTTTTGGGTATAACTTTTAGGAAAGAAACGGCGAATATCCTCAAAGAGAAAACTGATGCGTTCCTTTTGATTCGCTTTTTCTTCACTCATAATGGCGAAGATCTTATCCGCATTAAGCTGACCTGATTGGGATAATTTCTTTAGCCTTTGTGCCTGCGAGAGTGACGGAGTGCAGTCCTCGCTCTCTATAATATTCATCAAATTATACTGCTCCTGCTCGGTTAGATAGGATAGCTCCACAGCAGGAGTAAGTGCGATTCGTTCCTCATCCACAAGGTCTAACAGTTCGGGGATAAGGTTAGTTAAACGAATATACCGAAACACTTGGTCACGGCTTTCATTTGTTTCCTTTCCGATTGCTGTTGCGGTATCCAGCTTTGTCGCAACTTGCGACAAGGTTAAATCTGTGCGTTTGCCTTGCTCTTTCAGTGCCTCCATCTTCATTTTGTAGGCAAAGGCTTTTTCGCTCGGTAATATCCGTTCACGGTGCAGATTGCTGTCCACAACGGCAATCGCCGCTTCGGCGCGGTCAAGGGGATAAATTAAGGCGGGTACTTCTGTTAGTCCCGCCCTTTTACTTGCGTGTAATCTTCGGTGTCCCGATATTACTTCATATTCATCTGTGGTATTATCTTTCAGTCTTACAATTAAAGGAGAAATAATACCCTGCGACTTGATACTTTCCACAAGTTTGTCCATATCCTCATTGTCTATGACTTTATACGGATGACCTTCAAAATCGTGTAATTTATCTATGGGGATACGGGCTGACTTTTTCTTTTTGCTTTCTATTGCGATTTCATTTGTTGTCATCGTTCCCAACCTCCTTTCTTTAATTGTTAGGTGTAGTTTTCTTGTAAAGGGTTTTAGGGATTTCCCCTAACAAGTACTGTTTTGCGCCGATAGGAGTACAAACAGTCTGCTTGCTAAGATAATGCAAGCCTCCTATGGCAAAGATGCTGTTTTTTCACGATACTATCAAACTGTTTACTCGCTTCGCCTAAGTTTTCTACCTTGAATTACTCCTATCGCTTAAAAAGAACCGTCACCGCTACCGTACACAGAACCGTCACTGCGGGAATAAAATCTGTTGTATAATCCTATGAGCCTTTTACGGTTGGTACGGCGGAAGGATACATCAATTCCTTTTTCCCTGTAAAGGTATTGATAGTCATATTTGCGCAACAGTTTGGTGACGGTATTGGGTGGAGTATAGTTATCTCCCACAGCGTTCAAAAGGTCGGTAGCAGTACCGAGCCATTCCCTCCTTGTCTGCATACAGGCTATTGCCTTACGAAGAAAAGGGTGTTCTTTAGTAAGTACGGGCATACCAGTCTGCGGTATATCTCCAAGTACTTCGGCTACAATTCGTTCACCTTTGGTTATTTGCATTTTCAATACCTCCCTTCGGCGGGTATCTTATGATTTTTTAAACTGTTATTCTGCTTCTTGGCGAATTCACTTGCTGCCGCCCGTCGCTCATCGCTGTACGGTTCGGTCAGGCGAAAGCAAAACCGACTTTTCGCAATCTCAAAGGAAAGCCCACCATCTTCTGTATCATCGGTCAGTCTACATAGATCAGAATGCTTGACCGAGTAGGCGGTCAGTCTGTTTTTGAGATCGGTGTTATAGGTGTTGACTGTAATCCACGGACTTACTTCATCGAAGAATATCTCTGTTGTTTTCTGTGACTTTTTCAAACCTGTTTTCATTACATCACGCTCCTTTCAAAAAAACAGCTTATTTTTTCTTTGCTTTTGCAAGAGGGGCATTTTGGGCCGAATTTTCACAGTTCAAGACCTGTAAAAAATACAGATTTTCTAATAGAAATGCCTTAAATGATGTAGACATCGTTAAACCTGTTTCTGTTTGGAAAATCCCGACTTTTACAGTTCAAGAGCCATTTTGCCGTTCTACCCAAATGTCGTTCCTGCCCCTGCTTTTTCAGCGGCGTTTTCTCGCTCGTTTCCTTTTCGGAAAGTCTTGGCGGAGTATCCCATTTGGACGGTCATTTAGTTTTCAAAGTACAACCGAGGATATATGTCACGATCGTAAATTCGATTTAGGTGCCAAGAGAAAAATAAAAAGCCGTCACATATCAACACTAATAATCGGCGAAAGCTTTGCTATCGCTTCAAATCAGATGCTCATATGTGACGGCTTTGAATTATTCAAAAGACCATACTGTTTGCGTCGACTCAACTCCACCTTAAACAGTACAAAAAACAACGGTGGCGAGTCACGGTACGCTCCGAAAGGAGAATACCGCCGATATAGCGGACTTGTACCTAACTATACCTCTACGAATGCATCATATTCAGTTGTATATCTCATAAGAGATGATTTTATTATACCAGATAGAACATTTGTTCGTCAAGTCGTTTTTGTCATAACACGACACTTTTTATATAAACAGAAGCACCGCAATGCGATGCTTCCCCAAATTATTAGAAATTGTATACAAAGTCCACAACTAACGAAATATTCATAGAATTCAAACTTTGTTTTAATTCCGATAGGTGAATCAAGAAGTTAATTGAATAAACATCTTTCCACTCGTTAATAAGTGTTTTTCGCTTATCATTAACTAACACCAAATGGAATTCAGTAGGCTCAAATAATTCTTCAGATGGCAACTTGACTTTTCCATAACCATTTTGAATTTTTGACAGTGTGAACATTGCCTGGTCAACTGCATATGCAAAATCTGTTGGAGCACCAATTTTTACAAAATACATTCCAGATCCAACTGTACAGTCACACACCTCATACCTATATCTGCGGTTTGCTGTTTCATCAACCGGAACCGTAGTAGGATGAATCATATTACCATTCAACATTGCTGCCAATTTATGATTGTAATAAGTTTCATAAGGCTGTTTATCTTTATCTTCATAGATGTTGTTTGTTTTTGCATATGTAACAAGATCGCTTTTATCAAATCGCCATTCATTGCTATTGTGATTAATGAAAGTGACTTTACCAACATCTCTAAGAACTTGCTCAATATAAGAGTTATTGAAAACACACCATTTACCATTTCTTAAGCAAAAGTTGTTTTCTGTTACAAACTCTAAATATTCAATTAGCGGTTTATATGGTGTCCATTGATCATTACCATATTCTACCGACAGCTTAATGTTACGAATAGAATCAGAAATATCAAGTTCTTTATCCGATAGAAAAGACTTTATGGCTTCTATAGATAACTCACCATCATATTGTTTATTTTTTCTATTACAGGACATCTTAAATCGAATAGAATCATTTTGAATCAATTTTGTACCCACCATATAGAAAGATGGCACATTAATAAGTGTTGTGTTTTGAGCCGAATCATCATAATTAGTAATCGCTTCTGCTAAAACGGAAAACAACTCATCAATTTTATCTGCATCTTTATCGCTATCTAACGCAATTAAACGAGGTAGAGATACTGTTGATTCGGAATTATACACTTGATCTAACAAAGCTAGCTTCTCACCAAGTTCTAACGGTTTTTCTTCCCACTTAAATTGAGCAGATGTCCCGCAATGAATGGATTTACCCCATACATCTTCGTTAATACTATCACCTTTAATGTATGTAGGTATTTCTCCCCCTCGATAAGACAGAGTTGAATTACTCAAGTAGTCAATATGAGTTTTGCTTAATTTACCACCGTGAGATACATTTTGTTGTGCTTTAACACTATCAAGGTTAATCAGTCTTTCGGCAATTCTAATTCCGAAACCATAATCGCAATAATCGCTCAGATAAAAGTGAGCATTACCGTATGAAATTACATAGCAAGAGGTTTCACTTTGACAAATTAAAGCTGCACCATATATCTTTAAATTTTGAGACAAATCCCATTCGGAGCACGAAGAGAGGAGAGATACCCAAGGAGATCCTTTCTTATTATCTTTGTCACAAAACATTAGTTTAAAAGAAAAACCATTTGGATTTACTATAAGGTCTTCTTTGAGTGGTATTTCCTCATACTTTCGTTCTTCTAAGAATTCACAAAACTCATCAACCGTATTGACCGGAATCTTGTATATATTATAATCATAGGTTGGATTATCGTCGGTCTTTCTCGGCAATTCTATACCCCCTTTGTTTATTTAATCACTATAATAATGAATTACAAATTTTGAAAATAAAGCATACTGTTTTGTACTTGAGGCCAATCAATTTCCAATCCGACACCAACACGATAAGCGGTACGCCCGCCGCTTGTTTCTTTAACAAACCCCATTTTCTTTAAAAATGCTAGTTCTGCTTGGAATGGATTTCGTGTTCCTCCAGCTCTGATTGTACTCTTTTTAGATAAGTGCAATGTGTTGGCAAATATATCGTCAAGCCAAATCAAATAATCATCAGGTTGGAATTTGTAGTTTCCGCTCGCATCTTTTACTGAAAAAGCAAATAAATCGCTATTGAATTTTTCTTCAGATAGTTTGTAAAAATAGTGAAGCATTGCTCCATACTGTCCATTCTGTAAAACTGATGCTCTAAGTATTTCCATTGGAATCCCCGCATAGGAACATCCAAATCGTTCGCAGGAATCCACAAACTTATACCCTAAATCAGTCAATGTACCATCTGGAGAAAGGAACCCAATATGATATAATCCCGAATCGATTACTTCTCTATAACTATGTGCATCACTTCTCACACGTTTTGCATACATTTCCCAAGCTTCATCTTCGGTGATTGTACCCGCATTAAGTTTGTCAACTAATTTGGATTTTATAGAATCTCTTCGTCCTGAAAACAGATTTTGATTTTTGGTATCATCGATTCTAATTTTTGTAGACTGGGCATTTACAACATACGGAGTCTTAGAGTTGAAAATCGGCATCAGATCATTCCAAAAATAGAAATTAAACCAAACATGCCGCCAAGCTTTATCGGCAACAGAATCACCAGAAGTATTGGATAAATATTTAAACGCATCAGCAGAGGGATCTATTCTTGATATCGCATCTGTTAATTCTTTGGGAATAACAACACCTGAAAGGTTTTCGTCTAATGCCGAAACCACCTTAACCGCTTGACAATATCTAAAGAAAGCATCAGGATGACTCATACCTTCTCTCATATGTGCCCACAAAGTAGATACACTTCCGGAAGTGGCAGTTGTGCCAGTTGCAGAACGAGTAATTGCCCTACAAGAAGGAAGGCAAATGTCTCTAACACAAGTTAGTTTTCCATGGAACGGACGAGTAGCGGATAGATTAGGTGTTGAATAAGTATAAAGGCTAATTGGCACATCAGGTGATGTTGCATCTATAACTCTCTTTATATGATTACCAGGGGATGAGTGGGAAGAATAGCATTCAGGAATAACCATAACAGAGGCATCATAGCCCTTTTCAAGATAAGCAAATGATTGACCTAATGCAGTAAGAATTCCGTGCACGCCTTCATTAAGACGCTTAAACTCAAAAGCTATATTAACATCATGAGCAGTGGCATTTTGGGCACAAATTACACCATCAGCAAGCGGCCATTTGTGTCCGCCTTCACGACCAGCAAATACAGACCATGCACCGCTTGTTCCCATCGTTCCAAAATAGCTGCTTTGGTTTATCATCATTAAATCAGCAACTTCCGAAGAAGCATATGCGGCTTCAGTATCATGACTCATATTTTCCCCTCCTTATATCTTTCTAAATATTCTTTTATTTTTTTTAAAAAAGGTTCTGCCATTTTTGGCGGAACTGCGTTTCCAACTTGAATACATTGTTCTTGCCTTGTTCCAAAAAATATATGAGTATCAGGAAAAGTTTGTATTCTTGCGGCTTCCCTTGCAGTTAAGGTTCTGTTAAGAGTGGGGTGTATTGGAAAAGCGTTATGACCAGGAACCATAGTCGTAGAAGGTTTGTTTCTATCTAAGCGCTTATAAACATGACTATAATTTGAAACCTTTCCTGTTTTGGAATCTTTCCTTGTAGCTACTGCCAAATGCGGAGGTAAATCATCAACATTTAATTTGCAGCCCTCTTTAACATACCCATATCTTTCGGCTACGACAGGCTTGTGCGTTAACGGAATATGGTTGGGAATCTTGTTTTCTTTTCCAACCAAATCCATAATTGCATTGCCTACTGTCGTGTATTCAGGATACTTGCCTGAACCAATAGGGAAATGTGTAGGCTGCGGTTTTTCAAATTCCACTCCGATTCGGTTTCCAATCATAAACATTCTATATCGTTCTTGTGGAACACCGTAATCTGCAGCACAAATAATCTCGCACCAAATATCATTATATCCTAAGTCTTGAAATTGCTTTTTTACTTCCTCAACAAATAGGCCTTTATCAAGATTAGTAAAACCCTTAACATTTTCCATAAAGAAAAACTTTGGTCTTATCTCTTTGACTAATCGAATATATTGATATACTAAGAAATTTCTCGGATCTTGGTGTGGATCATACTCCTGCGTATTTATAAACCTACGCTTGCCAAATACGGAGAAACCCTGACAAGGAGGGCCTCCAACGATTAAATCTACTTCGTTGTTACCCAACACGGAATTTAAATCACTTATTGATATATCATTAATGTCTTTTTCAATCAACGGAACATTTGGAAAGTTATATCGGTGTGTTTCGGCAAATCTTGAATTAATCTCGTTTGCCATCAATATCCGAAAACCACTTTCTTGAAGGGCAATGGATAATCCTCCTGCTCCGGAAAACAAATCAATCGCATTCATATAATCCTTTTTCCTTTGCTTTCTCTATTTGCTCTATGATGAATTTTGCCATTTTCTCAGAAAATACAGGTGGAACGGCATTACCTACCTGATGTCCTTGCTGCCTTCTATTTCCTTCAAAAATAATATTATCGGGAAAAGTTTGAATCCTTGCGGCTTCTCTAACCGTGAGACTTCTGTGTAATGTTGGATGTATAGGAAATGCGTCATTTCCGGGAACCATTGTTAATGCAGGACGATTTCTACTTAATCTTTTGTAGGTATTTCCGAAATTCTTTCTATATAATTCCGGAGGTAAAGAAGCTTCAGGAAGTCGACCACCTTCCGGTATTAGTTTATATCTTTCAATATTCTTTTCGGTATGTTTGAGTGCAACGTGATTGAATTCAGGAATATCACCGCAAGATTCCAAATCTTTAATTGCATCCCAACAATTATTCCACATCGGTAAACTATCATTCGGATCACCAGAATGATCAGGTTTGGGGAATTCCACTGGCATTCCAACTCGATTTCCGATAATGATAACTCTTTCTCTGATTTCAGGAACGCCATAGTCAGCCATATTTATCAATCTATAATCCACTTCATATCCAGCTTCGCGAAGCTGTTTTAACACATTTGCAAGATATAATCCATTTTGTAGTGTCAGGATTCCTTTAACATTTTCCATAAGTATAAACTTGGGACGAAGCTCACGAATAAGCTTGGCATATGTTAATACCAACTCGTTTCTTGGATCGTGTTTGGATCGCTTTTCGGGATCGGAAGATACACGTTTTCCAATTGTCGAAAACCCCTGGCAAGGTGGTCCACCGATAATAACATCTACTTTACCGTTTCTTAGATAGGTTCTTATTTCATCTGAAGAAACACTTTTAATATCACGATTTATCATCGGAATGTTGGGAAAATTTCTTCTATGTGTACGCTCTACTATATTATTATTGTCGATGCACAATTCAATATCAAACCCAGCTTTTTCGAAGCCAATGTGTAATCCTCCCGCACCGGAAAATAAATCTATTGCATTATAAGACATAATTACTCCTTCACCAATTCTTTGCTAATGTCAAAATCTATATTATTTGATTTGCAGTAATCATCGATCAGTTTCATAGTTTTATAAGATGGCTTGCTTTTTCCTGTTTCCCATCTATTAACGGTTGTAAAAGATACGCCTAATATTTGAGCAAAAGCTTCTTGGCTAAGTAAACTTTTTTGACGAATAACTTTTATATCATTACTAAAACTCATTTTGCGCCTCCATTGCAAAGATATAGCATAATTATAGCATATCTAATGCGAAATGTCAATTTTATTAAAAAATTGCGGCAGGAAGAAGCATACTCACTGCCGCCTTAAAATCTCTTTATTTCAGATCTCAATTATGTCATTAAACGATTCAGACAACAATCGACTCATCGTTATTTGTGCGTGATAACCGCCATCTTTGCCAACCCCTTCAATCACTTTGTAATTCTTGTTTAATATATCGAAAATATTAGTCATATCATAACAAGAATGTTTAGGAAAATTCATTAAATTGAATATAAACTTATCGTCGGACATTTCATAGACAACGCCTTCTTTGAACTCTGCTTTACCAGTACCGATATCTTTCAACCCTAAAAGGTCAGAACTAAAATCCCGCTTTACAAAATACAATTGCCAAGTTCCTGTATAATTCGTTGATTTATCATCTTTAATAAAGTCAAAAAAATCAAATTTTTCGTCAACGGCTTCTGGAACAGATAAAAACTTGGCATAAATTGCTTTAATAATTTGATATTTTGTAAGCAATTGAAATCCTTTTATAGTTTTTGGATTCCCATCACAGTTAAAGAATTTTAAGTATGCTTCGTCATATTTGCCCAAGAAAGTATTGCATTTTTGACACAAGGTTCTAGCTGTTCTTCCGTTGGGGTATAAAGGTTTCGACAATCTAGTGTCGAAAATATCGTCGGTTATTTGCTCAAATGTTTCTCCAAAACGAAGTCTATCAGATACTTCAATATACATATTTTCAGACTGCATTGTGTCGAACATTTTAACCAAATCTAAAGCAACAATATCCTCATTTCCAGTACTTCGAGCAGGGTAATGTTCTTCGCTCATTTCTTCCTCGAAGTATTCATTGTTACATAATTTGCATCTATATTTGTCTTTATTAGTAAATCTATCCACGAACAATCCCCTTAAAAGAACAACTGAATTATATCATATTGGGAGACATCTATCAATAATTATAACAAAACGGTGGTAGAGATTGCTCCCTGCCACCATTATTAGTTAGATGCATATAATTTCGTTATTTACTATTTCTGTGGCTCTATTACGGATATTATTTATCCGAGCAACCCATTCCATTTGATCAGCAGCTTTCAGTTGCTCAGTAATGTTCTCCCGATTTGCCATTTGTTTTACAATCTGAAAAAACATATCCTCCGCTTGCTTGCCAATGTCGGCAAGATAACTATTCAACATACCGCTTGTCAGCAAATTCATATACAAAACCTTATGGTTTTGTTTCAAATATCTTGCGTGTCGCTGTCCCCACAAACCGATAGGTTTATCTTCGTGTTCGGGGAGCTTTAGATCAGGTAGGTAATAATCGCCTTGCAAGGTGTAGCCGATACCCGTTTGTTCATTGTAAATTTGCTTTTCCACAATTAAGCCTCCTTGTAAATTACTTTGAATTTCTTTTGTTTTGCGTTAAGGATTTTAAGTAACACTTCATCAACTGCATCGGTGAATTTTCCGTCTGCTATAAGTTTGTTTCTCTTTTCGTTGAGACAATTGATAATTGTTCCTCTCTCGTAATCATCAAGAGCTATATAATAATACTTCTTTGACATTTCTTTCACTCCTGCAGTAAATCCTTAAATGGAGCTTCGGTAGATACAAAAGTATCATATGCAAAGTTGGCTCCTAATCGAAATCCCATAATAAAGCTATCGAGATTCGATTCGCCGTTGACGATACTCCAAGCATTAACGAAATCAAGAAACTTCTTCTTGTTTTCGCCCGTGAGTGCTTCTGTTAGGAACTCCTCATTGAGCATCAGGACTTCCATCTGCTTTTGAACAGTCTTATTCTGCTTAGTGCTTCGTGCTTGGGGATCAATGTTACCATAATAGAATTCTTCAATAAATTTTGACATAATCTCGTTTCCTCGTTTCTGTAATTTTATTTTACGAAGAAACCTTGAAATACACAAATGTGCGAATGAAAAATATGTGTGTTTCTGCCGGTATTTCAATACTTTTTAATCAAGTCCGTTATGAACACCCGCACCACAAGTCCCGATTGCTTAGGCAGTCGGGATTTTGATTTTTTATAATTTCCTTGTTGATGATGAAATATTATACTTTGCTGAGTTTTATAATTATTGCAACATAGTATAAAACCGCCCACAGGCTCGGAATTCCGAATCTATGGGCGGTTTGAATTTATTTTATTTTCTGAGCGGCTCTGTGTGCCAGATGTTACGGGCATAATCGTTAATAGCTCTGTCGCAGGCAAAACGTCCTGCTCCGGCAATATTCATGAGTGACATTCTGTCCCAAGTCTTTCTGTCGGCAAAGAGCTTTTCTGCTTTGGCCTGAGCTGCCTTGTAGTCGGCAAAGTCGGCGAGAACCATATACGGGTCATGGTGCGTAATCGTGCCGCCGATTTCGGGGAATACCTTACCATTGATTCCGCCGTTGATAAAATCAACAACCTTGCGGATATCGGCATTGTTCTGATAGTAATTCATCGGGTTGTAGCCGACACGCTTCAACTCATTGACCTCCGGTGTGCTCATGCCGAAGATGATGATGTTGTCATCGCCGACGGCCTCGTGAATCTCAACATTTGCACCGTCCATTGTACCGAGCGTGATTGCTCCGTTTATCATAAGCTTCATGTTGCCGGTGCCGCTCGCTTCTGTTCCCGAGAGGGAAATCTGTTCACTGATATCTGCGGCAGGCATGAGATGCTCGGCCATTGTTACGTTATAATCTTCAAGATATACAACCTTGAGACGTCCCCTTACATCGGGATCATTATTGATAAGCTCGCCGAGAGAGCATATGAAGCTGATGATCTTCTTCGCCATAAAGTAGCCGGGAGCGGCCTTTGCGGCAAAAATATAGGTGTGAGGAGTGAAATCTCCGTCGGGGTTCTCTTTGATTGCAAGATACTTTGAAAGAATGTGGAAAGCGTTGAGGTGCTGACGCTTGTACTCGTGCAGTCTCTTAACCTGAACGTCAAAAATTGATGTCGGATCAAGCTCAACTCCGTTTGATTTCTTGACAAGCTCGGCAAGTCTTTCCTTATTGTGGAGCTTGATTTTTTCAAGCTTTTTGAGAACCTCGGCGTCAGTTGCATAGGGCTTGAGTTTTTCAAGTTCATCACCGTTATAAACAAAGCCGTTGCCGATGAGGTCGGTGAGAAGCTTCGTAAGCTCCGGATTGGACTGGCAGAGCCAGCGACGGTGTGCGATACCGTTTGTGACGTTTGTGAACTTGTCGGGAGTGAGCGAATAGAAATCTTTGAAAACGCTTTCCTTAAGAATCTCCGAATGGAGAGCCGAAACGCCGTTTACGCAGTGCGAGCCTGCAACGGACATGTTAGCCATTCTGATAACGCCGTTGGAAACAATAGCCATGCGCTCAACCTTATCTGCATCGCCTGTTGCATTCCAAACATAGCTGCGGAAGCGGTTGTCGATTTCCTTTGTGATTTCGTAAATTCTTGGAAGAAGTCGCTTGAAGAGATCCTCAGGCCAACACTCAAGCGCCTCGGCCATAACGGTGTGGTTGGTATAAGCGACGGTATTGGTTACAATGTTCCATGCTTCGTCCCAGCCGTAGCCGCAGTCATCGAGAAGAATTCGCATCAGCTCGGGGATTGCAAGGGTCGGGTGGGTGTCGTTGATGTGAATTGCGATTTTATCGGCGAGATTGTCAACAGTGCCGTAAATTCTCAGATGAGTGTTGATGATATCCTGAATTGAAGCGGAAACAAGGAAATATTGCTGACGAAGACGAAGGCTCTTTCCCTCCGGATGGTTATCGGACGGGTAGAGAACCTTGCTGATAACCTCTGCCATTGCGTTCTGCTCCATTGCACGCATATAATCGCCCTGGTTGAACATATCCATGTCAAGTCCGGGTGCCTTTGCACTCCAAAGACGGAGAACGCTGATACCCTTGCCGTCCTTGCCCGAAACGAACATATCGTAGGGAATAGCCTTTACCGTGTTGCAGTCACGCTGCTCAACGCGGTGATACTGGCTATCCCAGCTCTCGTCAACCCAGCCCTCGAAGAGGATATCAACAGCCTCTTCCTCATGAGGAACAAGCCAAACCTCTCCGCCCGGAAGCCAGAAATCGGGCAGCTCAGTCTGCCAGCCGTCAACAAGCTTCTGCTTAAAAATGCCGTATTCGTAGAGAATTGAATAGCCCTTTGCATAATAGCCCTGACTTGCAAGACCGTCAAGGTAGCAGGCGGCAAGTCTGCCGAGACCGCCGTTGCCGAGACCTGCGTCAGGCTCGCAATCGTAAAGTTTATCAAGCTTTATGCCGAAATCCTTGAGAGCGGATTCCATTGTTTTGGTTAGATTAAGATTGTAAAGGTTGTTCTTGAGCGAACGACCCATGAGAAATTCCATGCAAAGATAGTAGATTTTCTTTGAATCGGCTTTCTTTGCCTCATTGTGGAATTCTTTTCTGCCCTGCATCATCATATCACGAAGAATGAGGGCAATCGCCTTGTAGTAATGTTCATAGGTAGCTTCCTCGGGTGAAACGCCGTAGAAATGGGAAAGCTTATTAACAATAAGCTCCTTAGCTTCCTTTTTTGTAAGTTTATAATTCATCAAAAGCCTCCTGACTGGTATTTGCTTATTTTATTTTATACTATTTCTCAGAAAAATACAACACCTTATTTGAATTTGCTTATACGAATTTCAAGTCTGTATTTTATGCACTTCAACGAAAAATATTAATCATTTAGGCAAAATAGAAAAATAAATATAAATTTTGAACAAAATATAGAGTCTTATTCAATGCAATAGCAAAAAATAATCAAGCCGACAAAACAAATAATGTCAAAAAAATGTGAAAAAACTCTTTATCGAAAATGAAATTTATAGTATAATACCTTCATAATCTTAATATTTGCGAAGTTATGTGCAATTATTCTGCGGAGGTATAGTTATGGGAAAAAACAAAGTCAGACTCACGATCGGAGGACTGGACTATTATATCACGACTGATGAGGAAATCGCTTATATGAAAAATCTCGGCGAGGATTTGGATGACGAAATAACAGGACTTATCCATGATCATCCGAGACTTTCTCAGGTTCAGGCGGCAGTTCTCAGTGCCCTTGACTATGCCGACAGACTTAAACAAGCGGAAAAATCAAACGAATTTCTTAAGTCTCAGATTCAGATGTATATGGAGGATGCCGCAAAGGCAAAGACGGAGGCTGAAATGGCTCGCCGTGAAGCCGAGCGCATGACAAGAGACCTCAGAAGCATTCGTCGCAGTCTCGAAGAAAAGGAAATGTTATGATAAAACCTGAAATTCTTGCGCCTGCCGGTTCACCACAGGCGCTTATTGCAGCAGTTCGCAGCGGAGCGGATGCCGTTTATCTTGGCATCAAAGGCCTCAATGCAAGGCGAAGTGCGGAAAATTTTGACGATGATCAGCTAAAAGAAGCTGTTGCGTATTGCCACAAGCATAACGTGAAGGTCCACCTTACGCTTAATACGCTCGTTTCGGACGGCGAACTTGAAAAAGCACAGGAAGCGGTTCGACTTGCGTGCGAATCGGGAGTTGACGCAATTATAGTACAGGATATCGGACTTGCAGAGCTTATTCACAGAAATGCACCCGAGATGCCGCTCCACGCTTCAACCCAGATGTCAGTTCAGACCGCCTCAGGTCTCAAAAGACTTAAAAAGCTCGGCTTTACCCGTGCTGTTCTTCCTCGTGAATTGTCAAAAGAGGAAATCAAAAAGCTTTGCGAAAATTCACCTATTGAGCTTGAATGCTTTGTGCACGGCGCACTCTGCATGTGTGTTTCCGGCCAATGCCTTTTCAGTGCCGTTCTCGGCTCACGGAGCGGCAACAGGGGAGCTTGTGCTCAGCCATGCCGTCTGCCTTTCGGAGTTGAAAACGGAACGGGGCATGATCTAAGCTTAAAAGACCTTTCACTAATTGATTATATTGCCGAAATGGCGGAAATGGGCGTTTGCTCCTTTAAAATTGAGGGACGAATGAAGCGTCCGGAATACGTTGCCGCCGCTGTCAAGGCTTGCCGCAACAGCGTTGACGGAGTGGCCGATAATGCACTCAGAGACGATTTGCGCTCCGTATTTTCACGTTCCGGATTCACAGACGGATATTACAGAAACAAGCTTGGTTACGATATGTTCGGAATTCGCCGCAAGGATGATGTTACGGCGGCTTCGGGCGTTCTCAAAAAGCTTGAAAAGCTCTATGAAAAAGAAAAAGCGGATACTGTTGTTGATTTTGCTTTTACGGCTTTGAAAGATGAACCGATATCGCTTGCCGCAAGGGCAGGAACGAAAAACGTTTTCGCCGAGGGCGATATACCGCAGCTTGCAATGAATAAGGCAACGACTGCCGAGGCCGTTTATAATCAGCTCTCAAAGGTTGGCGGAACAAGATTTGTCTGCGGCGATATTGATATCGAGCTTGATGACGGACTTTTTATCCCGGTTTCGGAGCTTAACAGGCTGCGTCGAGAGGTTATCGAGAAGCTTGACGAGGACAAGGCTCAGGTGAAAAGCTTCACTCCCGAATTTATTAAAATACAACCGCATGTTCCGGGCAAAAAACGACTTATCTGCCGCTTTGCCGACATTGATAATATACCCGAAAATTGGGATTATATAGAGCAGGTTATTGTGCCGCTGGGCGATGAACGGAAAGTTAAAAAATCGCTCAGAGTCAGCGTTGAAGTTCCGAGAGGAATTTTCTCGGATGATGAAAAAATTCTCGAGAAGCTGAAAAACGCAAAGGAATTCGGTATAACCGAGGCATGGGCGGGCACGCTTGACGGTATTGCACTGATCCAAAAGGCGGGGCTGAAGCCGAATGCTTTTATCGGTTCAAATGTGTTTAATTCACTTTCCGTTAAAACACTTGAAAATATGGGCGTGAACAGAATCCTGCTTTCGCCGGAGCTGACGTTGGCTCAGGCTCAGGCAATCGGCGGAGATGCACCGAGGGGCGTTTTTGCTTATGGCAGACTGCCGTTGATGCTGACGAGGAATTGTCCGCAGAAGAACGGCAAATCCTGCGCCGAATGTAGGCGTTCGGGTAAGCTGACCGACCGCAGGGGGATTGATTTTCCGATTGACTGCCGCTCGGGATGCAGCGAGATTCTTAACAGCGTTCCCGTCTATATGGCGGACAGACTCAGTGAGATAAGAAACATGGATTTCATGCTTCTCTATTTCACAGACGAGAATAGGGAAAAAACATCGCTTGTGATTCATGATTATATCAAAGGCTCAAAGAAGCCGCACGGAGAATTCACAAGAGGACTTCTTTATAGGGGTGTTGAATAACATCTCCGTGATATAAGTATTCTGATAGGCGAAAAAAACGCACCTCGAACTGAGGTGCGTTTAATTTATTTCTTTTTGTTCTTCGTAAATGACAGCTTCGGGAGCTTGATTTTAGGCTCGGAGGAAACTTCATCTTCAAACGCATCGCTGTTGTTCCAAAGGTGGATAATTCCCTCATCGTTGAGAAGCTTGACGATGATTATAAGAATCGGTACAAGGAAAATTCCGATAAATCCGAACAGTTGTGAACCGATATACATACCCATAAGGGTAACGAACGACGGCAAATCAACCGTTCCGCCGACGATTTTCGGCTCTATTATCTGTCTTACAACATAGATAATTGCATAGACAACAAACAGTCCTATTGCTAATCCGACCTTGCCGGTTATCAGACTGTAAAGCGCCCACGGAACCATGAATGTACCTGTTCCGATGACAGGTAGGATATCCAGCACGGCGATAATCAGCGACAGTGCAACAATGTTACCGTCCTTGTAAATTCCGATAAGTGTAAGGATATTCAATCCGACAAAAATCTCAATTCCCGTTATGCAAATAATAAGAACATATGATTTTATAAGTTTTCCGAGTGATTTAAATACAATTCGCTTGGTTGCGGAAAGCTTACCTTCATTTTCCTCCGAAATCTGACCCTTGATAAATATAACAAGCCGGTCATAGTCAACCGCCATAAAGCAGGAGGAAACTATCGCTATCATAACGGCAACAAAGGCGGACGGTATCTGCTTGGCGGTGCTCCAAATTCCGCTGAGCGGAGTTGAAAGGCTTGCAAGTGAGAACTTCTCGCCGTTTGACGCCTTGTTTACGATAAAGCTTGCAATTTCGCTGGCACTCTTTTCCTTGAGAGCATCAAAAAACGGTATCATCGACTGAGTTGCTTTTGTTTCAAGACCGTCGGGTAAAAATTTGATAGCATTAAGCGACCAATTCTTTATATTCTCAATAAGCGTCGGTATATCCGTCAGCTTTGACTGAATAAAAGCAATAAGGCTTTTTATTCCGTCGACCAGCTTCACTCCGATAAGCGAGATCAAGGCAACAATTACCAGATACAAAAGAAGAACAAGAATCGTTGCGGTTATGCCTTTTTTTATTTTGGTCTTTCTCGTAATAAAATTGGTCGGCTTTTGCACTATTACCGCAATAAAAAAAGCGATAAGAAACGGCGCAAACATCGAGAAGCAGTATTTCAAGAACAAGTATGCTAAACCTAATACTATAGCGTAATAGACTATGTTGATTATTTTTTTGCGTCTTACTTCGGCTTTATCCATAATTAACCTCACTTCAAAAAAATTACACAAAATGCCTTGTACTGAATATATTATACCATAAAAAAGAAGAATGCAAATAAAAAATGAAAAAATTTAAAAAAACACTTTATTATTTTACACTTTTATGATAAACTAAGTTGATTATATCGTTTAAACGTATCAGGGAGTTGAAAACAATGGACATAGCTGTTTTAGGCTACGGTGTTGTCGGCTCGGGAGTGGCTGAAGTTATTTCGCTCAACGAGCAGAAAATCACAAAAAAAATCGGCGGAGAAAAAATGAATGTCAAGTATATCCTTGATCTCAGAAAATTTCCCGGCGACAAAAACGAAGATAAAATAATTGACGATTTCAATGTTATTCTTAACGACGGCGATGTTAAAATTGTCGCAGAGGCCATGGGCGGACTTCACCCGGCCTTTGAATTCGTTTCATCCTGCTTAAAGGCAGGCAAATCCGTTGTCACATCAAACAAGGAGCTTGTTGCCGAAAAGGGCGATATCCTGCTTGAATTGGCAAGGGAGAATAATGTAAACTTCATGTTTGAGGCGAGCGTCGGCGGCGGAATTCCGGTTCTGCGCCCAATTATTCAGTGCCTTGCCGCGAATGAGATAACCGAGGTTGCCGGTATACTCAACGGCACGACGAATTTCATTCTTTCAAAGATGATTTTTGATTCGATGAGCTTTGAGGACGCTCTCAAACTGGCTCAGGATAACGGTTACGCCGAGAAGGATCCGACGGCCGATATCGAAGGCTTCGATGCGTGCCGCAAGATTTGTATTCTTGCCGCTCTTTGCTTTGGCAAGCATATCTATCCCAAATCGGTTTATACCGAGGGAATAACAAAAATTACGCTCGAGGATGTTGATTATGCACGCTCATGGGGCGGCGTAATTAAACTTCTCGGCAGAGCGAAAAAAATCGGTGATAAGACGTCGGCAATGGTTTCGCCTGCATTTGTTCCCGATTCAAGAATCCTTTCCGGGGTTAACGGAGTGTTCAATTCCGTTCTTATTCGAGGCAATGCGGTCGGCGATGTCGCTTTCTACGGCCAAGGTGCAGGCAAAATGGCAACGGCAAGTGCCGTTGTTGCCGATATGATTGACTGTGCGCAGCACATCGGACGCAATAAGGGCATAAGCTGGGATAAGGCGGTTGACGGTTCGCTCGTCGATTGTAATGAGGTTGAAACGGCTCTTTATGTTCGTGCAACAGGCTGTAAGGAATGTGCACTCGGTAAGGCCAAGGAGCTTTTCGGCGATATCAAGGTTCTTTCAAGGGAGAATGCTCCCGAGGACGAATTTGCATTCGTTACGCCGGAGGATAAAGAGGGCACGCTCAGAGCAAAGCTCGGTGAGATGGAGAACATCAATGTGCTTTCAACAATCAGGGTAGTTAATTATTAATTATAGATATAAAGTGGTGAATTGATTATGGGACTTATAGTTCAGAAATTCGGCGGCAGCTCGGTCGCCAACACAGAGCGTGTCATGAACGTTGCAAAAATTGTAACCGACACCTACAAAAAGGGCAATGATGTTGTTGTCGTTGTTTCCGCTCAGGGCGATACAACGGATGATCTTATCGCAAAGGCTAAGGAAATAAGCCATCACAACTCAAAGAGAGAAATGGATATGCTCATGGCGGCAGGCGAACAGATTTCAATTGCTTTGCTTGCAATGGCTATTGAGGAGCTGGGCTGTCCGGCAATTTCGCTTCTCGGCTGGCAGGCAGGATTCCGCACCGATTCCGTTTACTCCGCTGCGAGAATCAAAAAGGTTGAGACAGACAGAATCAGAACCGAGCTTGATAATCGTAAGATCGTTGTTGTTGCGGGCTTCCAGGGACTTAACAAGTATCAGGACATGACGACCCTCGGCCGTGGCGGCTCGGACACAAGTGCAGTTGCTATTGCGGCAGCTCTCAATGCCGACAGATGCCAGATCTTTACCGACGTTGACGGAGTTTATACCGCAGACCCCCGTAAGGTAAAGGGTGCACGCAGACTCCAGGAAATCACATATGACGAGATGCTCGAGCTTGCAACGCTCGGCGCACAGGTTCTTAACAACCGCTCGGTCGAAATGGCAAAGAAATATAATGTTGAGCTTGAAGTTATCTCAAGCCTTAACCCGATTCCGGGAACAATCGTAAAGGAGACCACTAAAATGGAAAAGATGTTAGTCAGAGGCGTAACAAAAGATAAGGACGTATCAAAAATTTCTATCGTAGGCGTTGAGGATGTTCCGGGAATCGCATTCAAGGTTTTCTCACAGCTTGCAAAGAACAACATAAATGTTGATATCATTCTCCAGTCCGTCGGCAGAGACAACACAAAGGATATCGTTTTCACCGTAAGCATGGCAAATGAAGAGGAAGCGGTTGAGTGCATCAAGGCTCTTCCGTTCATCGGCGACGCTAAGGTATTCAGCGACAATACGGTTGCTAAGGTTTCGGTTGTCGGCGCAGGCATGGAAACTCATCCGGGTACAGCTTCAAAGATGTTCGAGGCTCTCTACGGCAAGGGAATCAATATTCAGACAATCTCAACGAGCGAGATTAAGATTTCCGTGCTTATCGACGAGAAGGACGCCGACAAGGCTGTATCAGCAGTTCATGAAGCTTTCTTCGGCAATGACTGATTAAAGAAAAAATTCCGAAAATTTTAAAAAAACTATTGACAACCGAATTTTTCGGTAGTATAATGCGTCTAAACCGATGAGAAAGAGTGAGTAGATTTTAACAATGTTCTTTCAGAGAGTCGCAGGCGGTGGGATTGCGGCAGAAGAAGATTTAATCGAATGGACTTTCGAGGGCGAGCGGAAACGAAGTAATGCTTCGGAGTATGTGAGACGGAGGTGACTCTCCGTGAACAAGAGTCAACGTATGGTTAGTACGTCAGAGTGGATGCGTAAGCGTCAAGCAGGGTGGCACCACAGGATATGATTTTTATTCCTGTCCCGGCAAGAAATTGCAGGGACGGGATTTTTTTATTTTCACGGGAGGTTTTATTATGATTTTATTGACTAAGCTTTGGCGCAGGAGCGCCGATTGAATCTTTGCTTTGAACATATTAAAAGACTAAACACAATATTTATTTTTAAATTTCAGAAAGGTTGATATTATCATGAAAAAGTTTATTTCTCTTGCACTTTGTGCCGTACTCATTCTCGCAACTCTTACCGCTTGCGGTACAGCTACCAAAGACACATCCAAAAGCACATACACAATCGGACTTTGCAACTATGCAAACGATGCTTCTCTTAACCAGATTGCCGAAAGCATTCAGGCTCAGCTTGCCGCTATCGGCAAGGAAAGGGGAGTAACCTTTGATGTGAAATATCAGAACAGCAATGCCGACAGCAATGTTCTCAACCAAATCGTTTCAAATTTCATTGCCGACGATGTTGATCTTATGGTCGGTATAGCCACTCCGGTTGCAATGGCAATGCAGAGCGCAACCGAGGGGAAAAAGCTTCCGGTAGTATTCTCTGCGGTAAGCGATCCTCTCTCGAAAAAGCTCGTTGATTCACTTGAAGCTCCGGGTGCAAACATCACCGGAACTTCGGATTATCTTGACACAAGTTCGGTTATGAACATAATGTTTGAGACAAAGCCGAACATCAAAAAAGTAGGACTTCTCTACGATGTCGGACAGGATTCGTCCGAAGCTGCGATCAAATCCGCCAAGGAGTACCTCGATAAAAAGGGTATCGCTTATGTTGAAAAAACAGGTAAAACCGTAGATGAGATTTCTCTTGCCGCTCAGGCTCTTGCTGCGGATAAAGTCGACGCTGTTTTCACTCCGACTGATAACTCCGTAATGGTTGCCGAACTTTCGATATATGAGATTTTTGCCAAGGCGGGTATTCCGCATTTCACAGGTGCCGATTCGTTTGCTCTCAACGGTGCTTTCATGGGCTACGGCGTTGATTATGTCAACCTCGGCAAAGAGACTGCAAATATGGTTGCCGAAATTCTTCTCGACGGCAAAGACCCTGCGAAGCTTGCGGTAAAGACTTTTGACAACGGTACTGCAACAATCAACACGGACATTTGCTCACAGCTTGGCATGAACTATGACGAGATTGCAAAGGCAATCGCTCCGCATTGTACAAAGGTTGAAAAAATCAAGACCGCCGAAAGCTTCGACGGACAGAAATAATTATTCGGAAAGGGACTTAACTTATGTCGCTGGGTTCTGTTTTATCACTTATTCAAACCGCATCCGAGCTTGGACTCATAAGCGCACTTACCGTAATTGCACTTTATTTGAGCTATTCGATGCTAAATGTATGCGACTTATCGACCGACGGCTGCTTCACTCTTGGGGCAACCGTCGGTGCGGTCGTTACACTCTCCGGCCATCCGTTTCTTGCACTCCCCGCTGCTATGGCGGCAGGTATTGCATCGGGCTTTATCACCGCATTCCTTCAGACGAAGATGGGAGTCAACAGCCTGCTGGCGGGTATCATTGTCAACACGGCATTGTATTCAATTAATATTGCCGTAATGGGCAATTCGTCAATTCTCAATCTTAACAAGACCGACACCGTTTTTACCAAGGCACTCGATTTGCTCAGAAATACTCCGTTCATGGAGCAGTATAAGCTGATTGTCGCATTGCTTGCGGTTATTATCATCGGCGTTCTTCTTGCGCTTTTCCTCAGAACGAAGCTCGGACTTGCGATTCGTGCAACCGGCAACAACCCGGATATGGTTCGTTCGTCGTCGATCAATCCCGTTTTCACAACGATTGTCGGTCTTTGCATTGCGAACTCGTTCACTGCTCTCTCGGGATGTCTGCTTGCTCAGTCGCAGAAGTCTGTCAACATTGATATCGGCACGGGCATGGTTACGATTGCACTTGCTTCCCTGCTTATCGGTAACGTTTTCCTCGGCAGGAAGAAGATTCCTCTTCAGATTGTAGGAATGGTTCTCGGTGCATTCGTTTTCAGACTTGTTTATACCATTGCCCTCCGCTTCGACATGCCGGCATTCATGCTCAAATTCGTTTCGTCGGTTATTGTTGTGCTTGCAATTTCGATTCCTTACCTCAAGACAAGGTTCCCTTTCTTAAAGCGAAGGATTGATCAGCGTTTCGGAAGGAGGACTGCGTAATGCTTAATATTTCAAACATTTCCATTACCTTTAATTCCGGAACCACTGATGCCAAAAAAGCTCTCGACGACCTTTCAATCAAGGTCAACGACGGCGATTTCATCACCGTTATCGGAGCGAACGGCGCCGGCAAATCAACGCTTTTCAATGCGATTGCCGGAACGTTTATTGTTGACAGCGGCAAGATTGAATTGAACGGCAGGGATATAACGCTCATGCCCGAGCATAAGCGAGCAAGAAAAATCGGCAGACTTTTTCAGGACCCGATGAAGGGCAGCGCACCGGGAATGACGGTTGAAGAAAACCTTGCCCTTGCCGCAGGCAGAGGCGGTTGGCTCAGCCATGTTTCAAAGGCGGACAAAAAGGCTTTTCGTGAGCGTGTCGCATTGCTTGATATGGGACTGGAAAACAGAATGAGCCAGCCCGTCGGACTTCTTTCCGGCGGCCAGCGACAGGCTCTTACCCTTATGATGGCGACATTCAATCCGCCGGAGCTGCTTCTTCTTGATGAGCACACGGCGGCTCTTGATCCCGGAACGGCGGAAAAAGTTCTCTCCCTGACAGAAAAAATCGTTGCCGAAAACAAGCTTACCTGCATGATGATTACCCATAATATGCAGTCGGCTCTTGAGCTTGGCAACAGAACAATAATGATGAACAACGGCCGGATTATCATGGACACCTCGGGCGAGGAAAGAAAGGCTCTTACAGTACCCGATCTGCTTCAGAAATTCAAGGAAGAGGCAGGACGTGACCTTGACAATGACAGAATGTTATTGATATGAAGAGGATATTACCGTGAAAAATATTGTTGTAAGAAAATACGGTGCGGACGATATTCTCGCTATGAAAGATATATGGAACGAGGTTGTTGACGAGGGCATTGCTTTTCCTCAGGAGGAAGATCTCACGGATGAGGGTGCAAAAGATTTTTTTGCTCAGCAAACCTATTGCGGCGTTGCGGTCGGCGAGGACGGCAAGATCTACGGAATGTACATCCTTCACCCGAACAATATCGGCAGATGCGGCCATATCGCAAACGCAAGCTATGCCGTTTCGCTTGAAAGCAGGGGATTGCACATCGGTGAAAAGCTGGTTCGTGACTGTGTTGTTCAGGCAAAAGCGCACGGATTCGGAATTCTTCAATTCAATGCGGTTGTTGCGTCGAATATTCATGCAAGACACCTTTATGAGAGAATCGGGTTCAAACAGCTCGGCACAATTCCCGGCGGCTTCAGAATGGACGACGGACATTACGAGGACATCTGTCCGTATTATATTGAAACAAAATAAAAAATCAGGCTGTAAATCGTAAAGCAATTTGCTTTTTGATTTACAGCCCTTTATATTATGCATTATTTATTTTTCTTGAATTCCCTGCCGATTTCGTTCAGCTTTTTCATGGAATCAATGTATGCTTCTCGTGTAACTCCTTTCGGCATGTGTGCCCATTCCGTTGTCAAATTTATTTATTTGAAAACGGCTGTAAAATATGCTACAATAAATAAGGTGATTTTATGGATAATATCAAAGCTGTTTTTATTGACATTGACAATACTCTTCTTGATTTTAATAAATGTGCCCTTTGGTCGATGCAAAAGGCGTTTGAAGATTACAAACTGAACTTTGAAAAATCAATGTTCGACACTTTTAATATGATAAATAACCGCCTTTGGCTCAGAATCGAAAAGGGCGAATTGACAAAAGAGGAGCTTTATGCCTGCCGTTGGAATATGATTTTTGCACTGCTCGGGATTGACGTTGACGGCATTGAGTTTGAAAATGCGTTTTATTCTCATTTGACCGAGAGCGCCGAGCCTGTTGACGGTGCGCTTGACCTTCTCAAATATCTTCACGGCAAATATCTCGTCTGTGCAGCAAGCAACGCTTCGTCTGCACAGCAGATTAAGCGGCTCAACAACGCAGGAATGACCGGATATCTCGACCGGATTTTTATATCGGAGCAGATAGGCTTTTCAAAGCCGAAAAAGGAATTCTTTGAGCGGTGCTTTGAAAAAATCAGCCCGGTTGCTCCGTCGGAAACGGTGATGATAGGCGATTCGCTGACCGCCGATATTGAGGGCGGTGCAAGATACGGGATGAAAACCTGCTGGTATGACCACAATTTGACGAATGAAAGCTCCGATTTGCCCGATTTCACCGTGCGTTCACTTTCGGAAATTAAAAAATATCTTTAATTAGCGATTACATTATAAAAATGCGTCCGATTTTTCTTGACCTCGGGCGCATTTAATAATATAATATATTTAATTATGTATAGTAAAGGGTGCTTCTTATGATACTTATCGCTCCTTCGATTCTCTCATGCGATTTTTCAAAAATGGGGGAGGAAACCGCTCGCATGGATGCCTGCGGTGCAGACTGGATTCATATTGATGTTATGGACGGCCATTTTGTACCGAACCTTACCTTCGGTGCACCTGTTGTAAAGTGCATAAGAAAGTGCAGCGACAAGGTATTCGACTGCCACCTGATGATAAGTGAGCCGCTTAAATATGTTGGCGATTTTGTCAAGGCGGGTGCGGATATAATTGATTTTCACGTTGAATCCGATTCGCCGATTGAAAAGACGATAGATAAAATTATTTCGGGCGGCTGTAAGGCAGGTCTTGCCGTCAAGCCGAACACGCCTGTTGAGACCGTTTTCCCTTATCTTGACAAGCTGAGCATGGTTCTTATCATGACTGTCGAACCCGGCTTTGGCGGTCAGAAATTCATGGGAGACATGATGGACAAAATTGTCGCCCTGCGCAAGGAATGTGCAGAGCGTGGAATCGATATTGATATCCAGGTTGACGGCGGAATTTCCGAAACGACCGCACCGATCGTCATTGAAGCAGGTGCAAACGTTCTTGTTGCCGGCAGTGCGATTTTCGGCTCATCCGACCCTGCGAAAACAATCGAAGCGTTGAGAGGTTAAAGCTCTCTCCAATGCTCATAAGTGTGAGCGGCGGCAAGTTTGCTTTTGCCGACGAATTTTGCGTATTCATTGAGTATGCGCTGAAGACCGTTTGCTGTTTCTGTCGGAATCTCAAGTCGATATTTGCTTTCTTTTGTAAATATCCGTCGGGAATCGTCGGGCAGAAATCGCATAAAATCGAGTAGATTATCAAGATTTTCAAACTCATAAATTCGTGTAGGATTCGCCTTTGAGATAACGGTTTCTCTCTTTTTGTTCAAACCGCTTGCAACGGTGAACATCAGAAGACAACCGCCGTCGGTATCCGGCGCAGCCTCAATCATCAGGTTGCCCGAGGGGTCAACATCACGCCCCGTATCACGGCGAACGGTGTCGAGAATCGTCCAGATTACACGCCTTGTTTCAATGTTTGAATAGTCCATATCGTCATATGTAATATCGAGGTCCTTCATCTCGTCACAGGTTAAACCGACTATAAATTTATTGTTACTTATCGGTTGAATATCCATTTTCGCATCTCCTCATAAACTCGTTAATTAAAGTATATGACCGTTAAAATCGGTATTCAACCATCAAAATATGGTAAATCCAATTTAAGAGCCGACATTATATTATATGCCGCTCTCGGGAGTAAAAGCATGGAAAAATACCAAAAATATAATAAACGTCGCCGCAGCATAACGGAGTTCCGCTCCTCTTACAGCGACAATAAGAAATATTTCATCAGCACGGACAGAAAAAGCTCCTGGATGCCTGTGGTGAAGTATATTGTTATTGCTGTTTTCTTTGTTGTGTTCGTTGTTGCGGGTTTCCTTATAACGGACGCTTTGCTTGAAATTTCCGAAGCTCCGTACGTTGAGGAAAAGACGACCGTTTCCGAGGATAAAACGGAAATCGACAAGAAATATTTTGAAAATATTGTCACAAAAACGCCCGATGAAATTACGACGGGCAGCAAGGGAACCACAAATTGATGTACATTCCGTATAACTCAAGATTAGAATATCACAAAAGCATTTTCGGGGCAGTGAAAACCGGTCAAACGGTCACATTTCGCATAATTCTGCCCCGTGATTTTTGCTGCCATGCCGCAAAGCTGGTCATTAAAAAGGCAGAGGATACGCAGTACAGCTATATTAACATGCAATGGGACTGCATGGAGGGCGTCGGCGAGGAATGGTGGAAGATTGATTTTACCGCCGAAGACGCTGCACTTTACAAGTACCATTTTGAATATGACACATCGTGGGGTACAAGCCGAATTTACCACGTCGGTAACGGACTTGCCGCAATCAAGGGTGAGGGCGACGACTGGCAGCTCACGGTTTACGATAAGAATTTTCACACTCCCGAATGGCTTAAGGGCGGAATAATTTATCAGATTTTTCCCGACCGCTTCGCTTTTTCGGGCACAAAGAAGCAGAATGTTCCCTCGGACAGAGTTTTGCGAACCGACAGGGACGGCGACCCATACTGGATCCCGACCGCCGAGGGCAAGGTGCTCAACAATGACTATTTTGGCGGCGACCTGAAAGGAATTGAGCAGAAGCTCGGCTATCTCAAGTCGCTCGGCGTGACATGTATCTATCTTAACCCTATTTTTGAGGCACAGAGCAATCATCGTTATGATACGGCTGATTATGAAAAAATCGACCCGATGCTCGGCACGGAGAGGGATTTTAAATCACTTTGCCAATCGGCGGAAAAGCTTGGCATAAAAATCATGCTTGACGGCGTTTTCAGCCATACAGGCGATGACAGCAAATATTTCAATCGCTATTCACGCTATGACAGCGTCGGTGCATATCAGTCGGAAAACTCGCCTTATTACAACTGGTACAAGTTCAATAAATGGCCGGACGATTATGAGAGCTGGTGGGGCATTAAGATTTTGCCCGAGGTCAACGAGGATAATCCCGATTTCATCGAATATATAACAGGAAAAAACGGTATCGCTCGCAAGTGGCTCAGGCTCGGTGCATCGGGCTGGCGGCTTGACGTTGCCGATGAGCTTCCCGACGAATTCCTTGATGAGTTCCGTAAGGCGGTCAAGGAAGAAAAAAACGACTGTCTTGTTCTCGGCGAGGTCTGGGAGGATGCTTCAAACAAATTGAGCTATGGCAAACTTCGCCGTTATCTTCTCGGCGAACAGCTTGACAGTGTAATGAACTATCCGTTCGCAGGAGCAGTCATTGATTTTATCCGTGACGCCAACGCAGAGCTTTTTGCTTCAAGAGTTATGAGCATTGTTGAGAACTATCCAAAGGAAGTGCTTGATGTGCTGATGAATCATATTTCGACCCACGACACAATGAGAGCGATTACGGCACTTGCAGGGGAGAGCTGTGCTTACCGTGACAGAAGGTGGCAGAGCACTCATTCCCTTGACGAAAAGGAATACCGCTACGGCATGAAGCTTCTCATGGCTGCCTCGGCAATGCAGTTCGCTTTGCCGGGTGTGCCGACGATTTATTACGGTGATGAGGCAGGTATGCAGGGCTATAAAGACCCGTTTAACCGCCGCTGCTACCCTTGGGGCAAGGAAAATGAAGAGCTTGTAGAATGGTACAAAAAGCTTGGAGAGATAAGAAGCAAAAATTCCGTTTTCAAGGACGGAAAGTTTGAAATTCTTTCCGCAGTTGCCGGTTGCGTTGCTTTCTCGAGGAAGAATGATGATGAAGCAATACTTGTTATTTCAAGCAGCAATCCGCACCCGATAACCTATTACGTTAAGTCCGAATGGTGCGACGCATATGACCTTCTCGGCAACGGCAGAGTTGCTGCCAATATGGTGGATATTGAAGAAAAATCAACAGTAATTTTGAAAAGAAAGTGATATAATGGCATTAAGAGGCCACAAATTTAAAACAAGCAAGCAGGACAAGAAAGGCGATCTTTTGAGATTCTTTTTGGCTTTTCTTGCTTTCGCCGTTGTGTTCGGCTCTGTTTCGGCAGTTGTTATACTTAAGCACAATGAAATTTCGCTAAAAAGCATTTTCTCTAAGGAGACAACAACCGACTTGAGCGAAACTACAACTGATGGTCAGCCTGTTTCACCGACCAAGTTGAGCGGAAAAACAAATTTTCTTGTATATTGTTCGGCAAATGACTATTCGGAAATGTATTTTATTCACATAATCGAAGCGGATATGGATAACTGTATTCTCAAGGACCGTCCGCTGAATCCCGACGGTAAGGCTGCCGACGGCAAAAGCTATGTGCAGACCCTTAAGGAGGGCGGTGCCGGCAAGCTTGTTTCGGTTATTGAGCAGAAAGAGAATGTGAAAATCAATAAATATGTCGGTTCGAATGCCGAGACCTTTGCACTTGCCATTAACTATATGGACGGACTTGAATATACGGTCGATAATCGAATTGAATACAGAAGCAATAATTATACATTGATTCTGACAAAGGGCAATCAAACGATTAAGGGCGAAACACTTATAAAATATTTCAGATATTGCAAAACTCTCGGTTCGGACGGAATGAGAATTCAGGGTAAGCTGATTTGTGCAATGCTTGACAGCTATATAACCGACGAGAATGCTGCAAACGGTTCAAAGATTTATCAAAAGCTGCTTGCAAACCTTGACTCAAACAGCGATATTTCATTTTTTGAAGCGGCGGAAGCTATGGCAACAGTGAAAGCTTTCTGCGATTCACCTAACAGACAGCAGTCAGCGATTGTTATAAACGATTCGAGTATATCATAAGGAGGCAAATTTATGTCAACAAAACCGTTAAGAGGCTCTAAGCCCCAACCCGATCATATTTTCATCAGCATCGCAGACGATGCGAAAACAACAATGAATGTAACCTGGAGAACAAGCATTGACGTAAAAAACGGCTACGTTCTTTATCATGAGGACGGCTCGGACGAGGTTAAGCGCACCAATGCCGACACTGATGTTTTCAAGAGCGATATTGACATCAGCAATATGTTTTGGGTAAAGCTCACGGGACTTAAACCCGATACAAAGTATTTTTACACCTGCGGTGATGATGAGCACAGAAGTGATGAATTCAGCTTCACAACAGAGCCGGAGAATCTCACAAAGTTTAAGTTTATCTGCATTTCCGACCAGCAGAAGGGAGACCTGATAAATCCCGATTATTCGTATTTTACGGGAATTCTCAAAAAGGTTCTTGCCGAAAATCCCGATGCAAGATTTATTCTCACCGGTGGCGACAACACAAACTGCGGCCAGCATGAAATTCAGTGGAACGGCACATTTGAGGGAATGCAGGGCGTTGTTGAGAGCATTCCTCTTCAGATGGCTCTCGGCAACCATGACAATCGTGGCTTCAGAGATCCGGAGCATGAGCAGGGCAGATATTATGCAGAGCCTGCCGAGTTCTTCGACAATCAGTTTAAAGGCTCATATGCCTATGACGGTCCGAAGGACTGGAAAACCGAAAACTATACATTCAATTACGGTAACGTCCATTTCCAAATGATCGGCATTAACGGCCCTGAGGACGTTAACGAGTGGATGATAGATGATATGAAGAAGAACAGCAGACAGTGGAATATCGGTACATATCATTTCCCGATTTGCTATTCAGGCTCAAACTGTGCCAATTACGACGCATATCCCATGATGACAGAGGGCTTCGAGATGCTTGATCTTGTATTCTCGGGCCATGAGCATAACTTTTCACGAAGCTTCCCAAGAAGAAACGAGGAGCTTTTTGAGCGTCCGTCTCAGGGTACAGTTCACTATATGCTCGGCAACTCCAATCAGAACCCTCCGGGAACAAGGGCAATTTCAAAGGTTTGGCATTCTGCTTTTTACTGCGAGGAGGAGCCTGTTTCCGTTGTTGCAATCGTTGAGGTGGACGGCGATAAGATGACCCTCACTTCAAAGATTGTTGAGGACGGAAGAATTGTTGACAAATGTACGATTGATAAGGGCAAGGATGAGATTACGCCTTATGCCATTGCACCGAAATTCAATCAGACAAGAATGACCTTTAAGGGTGCGCTCATGGGTCTTTGTCAGTCAGGCGTCAAATGCGAAAATGTTGACGGAATGTGGTATGCCTGCTTTGGTACACTTATCGGTTATATCGGCGGTTATGTCCTCAAGGAGAAAGGCAAAATTACTCTTGATGTTTACGGCAAGAGGGTAGAGTTCTTTGAAAACAGTGACAAGGCAATCGTTAACGGTGAAGAAAAGACGATATGTGCAAAGGTGCTCCGAATTCATGACCAGCTTTATATGCCTGCACCGGCGTGTGAGCTTTTCGATATGAGATGGGCTTATGCCGAGAGAAATAATTTTATTTCCTTTGAACATGAGAGTGAGGCACATCCGATAACCGTGCAGCCGTAATTGACAAAATAAAATTATTGTTGTATAATATATCAATCGCTTAAATCGGAGTTGATGACAATGGCAAAGAAAAAGGCAGAACAGGCAACGAATATTGACCTTAATGACGCTCAGAAACGCATGGACCAATATGTTAAAGCTTGCGACAAAGCAAAAAAAGGCAAGATTACGGCACTTTCAATGATAGGTGTTACGATTCTCTGTCTGCTGATTCTTCTTGTTGTCAGCCTTAAAATGAGAGGAATCGGATTCACGGCGGTTGTTGACGGAAATTCCGGCAATATTACTGTTGTTCAGTCAGGTGAGGTTCAGGGAACAAAGCCGGCTGATGTTGTGACAACAAAATAAATCAGATAAAAACTTATCGGCAGTAACATAATCGTTACTGCCGATTTTTTGTAATGTAATTTTATATTGATTAGTAAACCTGCAATTTTGACAGAAGCTCCTGCATATTGTCCTTCATACTGTCTCTGAATTCGTCAAAATCGATTGTTGCGTTGCCTGTGCGCATATGACCGAAGTCTGTATTCTCGCCCTCGGTTACAGTAAAATTACGCTTTTTACCTGAAAGATCAAGGGTATAGCTGCCTGCCGGGAGTTTTACATTGAAATTGCCGGCGGTGTCGGTCATGAGCCTGTATACCATGCCGGTTTCCTTACTTGTTATGGTGAAATCGATAACCTTGCTCGGAGTAATTTTTGCCCATTCGAGACGGCCTGTTACCGTGCCGTAGTTTTCGCACTCTTTTATTGCTGCTTCGACGGCAAGCTGAGCGTTTACCATTCGCATTGTGCCTGTCGGCAGATGAAGCTCGGAGGAGCTGTCGGCAACCTCATATTTTGTATTTTCTTCGTCGCAGACGAAGTGCTTGACCTGTGCACCCGTGAACGACGGATTAACGCTCCAAACAAGAGAAGCAATACCGGTTACAATAGGCGCAGCCATTGATGTTCCTTTAAGATAAGCGTAAGAGCAATAATTATAGTCTTTTCCGTCGCCGTTGTAGTATGTGCTGTAAATATCATATCCCGGAGCGCAGATTGAAACCTGACTGCCGCCGTTTGAAAAGTCGGCCTGCTCATATGTGTTAAATCCGGTAAACTTTGCCGCTGCAACAATAATTATTCTGTCAACAATTTCCTGCGGAGTGACACCTTTGACTGTTTTAACTGCATTATCGACCGTTATCGGACAAAATGTGCCGTTATTGCTTGCGTCAACGGCATAGGCAAACTTATCGTTTTTGTAAACGCCATTGCCTGCAGATTGACAGCAGATAAAATCATATCCGCGTTGGAGCATTTTGGCAATGTAATATGAATTGAACTTGCCCTGAGTATCCTTAACGATTTGCAGCCTGTCAATTCCGTTTTTTATTGTGCCGGAACTTCCGAGAGAAAAATTGACTACCTTTGCTCCTGCACGAACAGCGTTGACAAAGCCGGTCATTATTCTTGCACTGTTGTTCCATTTTTGCCCCTGTTCTTCGTTAGCCTCCCAGTCAATACAAACAAGCTTGCCGTCACGGACAATTCCGGTCAATCCCTTTTCGTTATCCTGAGTTGCTCCGATGATTCCGGCAACATGATTGCCGTGATACGAGGGAGCATTATTTTTTTCAAAGAATTCATTCGGGAAAACGATCTTTCCTTCAAGGTCCTCGTGGGTCGGGTCGAATCCCGTATCTACAATTCCAACATCGATATCGCTGAAATATTCGTCATAATCCCATGCTTTGTCTGTATCCGTCGCTTTTATCCACCAGTTTGAATACAGTGAACGCCTGTCAAGTGCGTCATCATCCCAGTCGGTAAGATTCCACGGATCATTCGGAACATAATCCGGAGTAATTTTCTCTGCCAGAGAGCAGCTTGCGAATTCAACCTTATCGTTCTCCATAAGCTCATCGCACAAGTTATTGATTTCGTAAAAATCCGAACGCTTGATTTTAATTTCGTATTCATTCATGAAATCAACCTTGCCGACTATTTCACCGTCAAGGGCTTTGACAACCTTTTTCTTGTCAAGCAGCGTTGCATCGTCGCTGAAAAAAACCGTTATTGCATCATTTATGTATGTTGTCGAATCTTCAAGTGTCGATAAGCTTTCCTCTTCAGGCTCATAGAAAACATCGTCTTTATCTTCAAACTGAGCAATATTATTTGCATCGATTTTAACCGTTTTTGCAGTTTCTTTTTTTGCAGAGACGCTCTTTGCTTTATTCGCTTCAACAGATTTGGAATTTGAAACGCTCTGAACCGTCGGTTCGGCCGGAAGCTGTGCTTCTTTTGCAAGCTTAACGCCAACTGTCGGCGAGCTTGCGGCAATAATCGTTGCCATAGCGACAGAAAGCACAGAACTTAAAAGTTTCCGCTTTTTCATTTTACAAACACCCCATATTTTATGTATAAAAATATGTTACTATGTTAATTCGTAAATGTCAATGCAATTCTTAAACAAAAAATCCGATTTATTAATTATTTTTATAGAAAATATATAGATTTTTCGTTTGATATATGATATTATATATGTATATTTATTATTCGGAGGGCTGAATATGACGGTAAAAGAAATTATTGATATACTCGACGGACGTATAATCTACGGCGAGGATTTGCTTGACAGAGAGGTGTTTACCGCCTGTGGCAGTGATATGATGAGCGATGTTCTTGCTTTTGTTAAGGAGCAGGCAGTTCTTCTGACGGGTCTTGTTAATCCGCAGGTTGTAAGAACTGCTGAAATGATGGATATGAGCTGCATTGTTTTTGTAAGGGGGAAATCGCCCGATATGGGCATGATCGACCTTGCCGAGCAGCGTGACATCGTTCTCATAGGTACAGACCTTGAAATGTTTACCTCCTGCGGCCGACTTTATGCTCATGGGCTTAGAGGAGGCAGCGGAAAATAATGGATGAAGTAAAATTGCATTATGATGTCAGTGCCTATGACTTTACCCGAGCCGGTGAAGCATCGGGCAAGCTTAAGCGTTCCCTTAAAGAGCTTGGATTTGCACCTGCCGTAACACGCAATGTTGCAATCGCCGTCTACGAGGCAGAAATAAACATGGTAATTCATGCGGACGGCGGAGTTATTGATGCAACCGTAACTCCGGAATGTATAACTGTTGTATTGGCTGACAAAGGCCCGGGAATTCCCGATATCGGGCTTGCAATGAAGGAGGGCTATTCAACAGCCCCGGAGAATGTGCGCTCGCTTGGCTTCGGTGCAGGAATGGGTCTGCCGAATATAAAAAAATATACCGATGAAATGAACATAGATACTGTCATTGGTGAAGGAACGACAATTACTCTTAAGGTATATAATAAATAAAAGCAAGGAGAAGATCATGAATACTGTTTTTCATTCGGTTAGCCTTGATAAGCAAAAATGTCTCGGATGTATGAACTGTATAAAAAGGTGCCCGACTCAGGCGATAAGAGTGCGCCACGGCAAGGCTACGATTATTTCCGAACGATGTATCGACTGCGGAGAATGTATTCGCATCTGCCCCCATCATGCAAAAACCGCTAAAAGTGATCCTATTGAGGATATTGAAAAATTCAAATATAAAATTGCCTTACCTGCGCCGTCTTTGTATGGCCAGTTCAATAACCTTGACGATATCAATTACATATTGACGGCATTAACCGAATTGGGTTTTAATAAGGTCTTTGAGGTTGCAAAGGGCGCTGAAATTATTTCCGACGCAACAAGAAAGCTTCTTAAAGACGGCGGATTGACAAAGCCTGTTATTTCCTCAGCTTGTCCTGCGGTCTGCCGACTGATAAGGATTTCTTATCCCGATTTGATTGACAATCTTTTGGAACTTAATACGCCGATGGACGAATCGGCACGTTTGGCGAGGCTCGAAGCGAAGGCTGAGACGGGACTCGATGACAGTGATATAGGTGTGTTCTTTATTACTCCGTGTCCTGCCAAAATAACAGCGATAAAAAATCCGCTCTGTGCTGAAAAATCGGACGTTGACGGGGCAATTGCAATCAGCGATATTTACCCCATGCTTGTCAGCAGAATGGATCATCTCAAAGAGCTCAAGAACATGGATGAATCGGGTAGAATCGGCGTCGGCTGGGCAACGAGCGGCGGCGAAGCCTCGGGCACATTGAGCCGAAAATATATTGCCGCTGACGGAATTGAAAATGTTATAAAAATTCTTGAAGAGATTGAGGATGAAAAGCTCAATGATATTGAATTTATCGAGCTGAACGCCTGCACGGGAGGCTGTGTCGGCGGTTGCCTGACTGTTTCCAACACATTTGTTGCCAAAGCGAGACTTTCAATTCTCAAGCAATACCGTCCCGTTTCGTGCAATCATATTGATACCGAAGAAGTACCCGACGAGATGATGTGGCAGGAAAACTTACAGCCGTATTCTGTGCTGAAGCTTGCCGACAACGTAACCGACGCAATGAAGCTGATGAATCAGGTTTCGGAAATGGTAAAGAATTTCCCGGGTCTCGACTGCGGCACTTGCGGCGCACCTACCTGTCGTTCGCTTGCCGAGGATATTGTCCGAGGATATGCAAGCGTTGACCACTGCGTTTTCCGCCTCAAAGCGGAAATCAGCCACACCACTCCGCTCAACGAGGACGAGATTGAAAAATTCATTCCTGTTCCGTTCCGTGAGATTATTGACGAGGAGAAGTTGAAATGGACATAAAAACACTTAAAGAAAAACTGAATTTAACGCTCATATGCGGTGACGACCTTGAAAGGGAGGTAACGGGCTGCTATTGCGGCGATCTGCTCAGCTGGGTTATGTCAAGAGCACAGGAGGGCGACGCATGGCTTACGGTTATGGGCAACGTCAATTCAATCGGCGTTGCTGTGCTTGCCGACGTTGCATGCATCATTTTGACCGAGAATGCGGCACTTGACGAGGAGGCTCTTAAGCGAGCCGAGCAAAACGGCGTAATAATTCTCACCACGGAAAAAAATTCCTACCGGGTAGCCGCCGAAATCTCAAGGCTGATTTAAAATGGATTTGTATTACGATTTCCATTTGCATTCATGTCTTTCGCCCTGCGGCGACAACGACATGACGCCGTATAATCTTGTCAATATGGCGAAAATTCTCGGTATGGATGCCATAGCTTTGACTGACCACAACACCGCTCAAAATTGCCGTGCGGCAATCAACGTTGGCGAAAAGATTGGTCTGACCGTTATTCCGGGTATGGAGCTTTGCACTTCGGAGGAGGTACATGTTGTATGTCTGTTTGACGACGTAAAAAATGCCGAGGATTTTTCCGAATATGTGCTTTCAACGGTTCCCCCTGTCAAAAACCGACCCGAAATTTTTGGCGACCAGATCATTATGGACGAGGGCGACGGGATAATGGGAACGCAGGAGTTACTGCTGACAACTGCGAGCGGAATCAGCATTGAAAATGCCGTGCAAATTGTCGGTGAATACGGCGGCATATGCTATCCGGCACATATCGACCGTAATTCGTACAGCGTTATTTCAAACCTTGGAATGATAACGCCTGAGATGAACTTCAATGCGGTTGAAATGACGGAGAAAGCCAATCAAAACGAGTACAAAGAAAAGTATCCGATCATAAAAAATATGCCTGTTTTCGTCAGCTCAGATGCACATTACCTTGAAAATATGAATGAAGCCAAACACACAATCAACGTTCCCGAAAATTCAGCAAAAGCGATTGTAGAGCATATGAAAAAACGAAGCCATGATTATCGATGATTCCGATAACCATGGCTTTAAATTAGTTTATTTTGCAGCCTTTTTAATGAGTTTTTTAACTCCCTTTGTCAGCTGGTAAAGAATGACGGCACCTATTGCAACGGGGATAAGTGCAGCAAACCAAATTGCAATAACGTGGTTCGGCTGCCTTTCCATTATCATGCTGCTGACCTCTTTGAAAACAAACACGTGGACAAGAAAAAGTTCAAAGGTGTAATTGCCGATAAAGGAAAACGCTTTCAGAATTTTTTGACCGACCGACTTTTTCTCAAGCTGTTTGCTGATAAATGAGAGATAAAGACAAATCGTCGGAGCGGTGATGATAAAAGGATACCACCATAATCCATAGTTCCAAAGCTCATCATGAAGCTTGAAATAACACACAATAAATGCTGCCATGCTGATAATTGAAAGCACTGTGGCAATCAGCATAAACTTTAGCGAAATTTTATCATCACTTACCTGTGATCGTTTTGCAAGATACATTCCGAGGAAGTAAACCGGTAATCTTGTAACGATTATTATAAGTGCTTTAACATTCCAAAACGGGAACGAGAACAACACAAGTAACAGACAGAAGAGGACGCAGCCGGCAGGCTTTTTGATTTTATCGGCAACAGCGACAAAATACGGAGTCAGAAGATAGAAAATCCACATTGCACCAAAATACCAGTTGAAGCTGCCATCTTTTCCGGTCAAATCCTGAACGCAAAAAATGTTGCCGAGTACCGTTGTAAAATCCATGCCGTCGGTTATTACCTTATATGTACACCAAATCACAATGAAAACAAAATACGTCGGCATAATTCGAATGAATCGCCGTTTGATAAAAGCGGCGGCATTTTTGTCACGGGAATAGGAAAGATAGCATCCGATTCCCGAGGCGAAAAAGAAGATGTCTACACCGCTGTAACCGCTCGATTGTAATGCGGCAAGCGGATCGGGCGGCTTGTAGCCGAAGTGGAAAAAGATTACCCACAAAATCGCAAAACCCATCCATATTTTTCTGTATTTTATAACTTCTTTTAGGGTCATAGGTTAACCTCCGTGATTGTTTTATCAATAACAGTCTTGCTTAAAATTATACAGATAAAAAATAATATTGTCAACAAGCGTAGGGATAAACCGAAAATCACACGTAGGGATAAACCGAAAATCCATTACTTTTTTTGAGAAAACGATTGGATTTCCTCGGTGCGAATCCGTGTCGTATTCTAAAGTGAGGATCAAGAACGGCACATTCCGCAGAGCTCGACGAGGTTCGATATAGGAACTTTCTGTAGCGGTCAATGACCACATCGACCCAAGGCCGGCTTCTCATTTAAGTAATTAGTGGTTAGAAATTATATTCTAATCACTGATTACTAATCCCTAGGCAACGCTGACTGAGGGGGTTATAAAATATCTGCCGAATTTACATAAAATGTCAAAAACGACAGAATTGTGAAAGCATATCACCGTCATTTTTCACAAACTTTGCAAAAAAGGGGGTGTGACAAAAAATACAAATTTGTTATTTTTGTCACACTATTGCAA